>MDSV01191700.1_pt1 | contig 13214 bp, 15 predicted proteins | sample 810851 | NCBI WGS metagenome assembly MDSV01 (sample SAMN05326640, study PRJNA326480) | marine metagenome | isolation source: seawater | place: Atlantic Ocean: North East | collected 2012 | reverse complement strand
CGATGATTTAGTTCTATCCCTAGTTTCAAAAAAACTTGACCAAGATGAATGCAAAAAAGGTTTTATACTTGATGGTTATCCAAGAAATATTTCTCAAGCAAAAAGTTTGGATGAGCTATTTATAACTAAGAATATTTCACTAGAATATGTCTTTTTAATAGATGTTCCTTTTGAGACTTTGATCAAAAGATGTACTGGAAGATTATTATGTACTACTAGCGGATATATTGGAAATACAGATAGAGGAGAAAAAGTAGGAGATAAATGTGAAGGCGGTGGTGAATTATATCAAAGAGAAGATGATAAAGAAGAAACTGTAAAAAATAGACTAAATGTTTATCAAGAACAAACTGCCCCAATAATAGAGTTTTATGAAAGCAAAGGAATATTACATAAAATGATAGGGGGGAATGATCCTGCTGCATTATCAAATAATATTCGATCAGTTTTAAAATCTAGTTAATTAATTAAGCAATTAACTACCACTACCTTGGTTTTAATTACATGATATAATCACCAGTATCATGATTAATCAGGGTGTCAAAAGTTTTATATGTTTTCTGGCTGCATGGCTATTTATTAATGTTGTGCCTGTCAACGCCGCAATAATACCAAATATTTCACTACCAGATGAAGAGGTTCTTGAACTTTTAGAGTCTGGTCCAGACTGGCTACCTAAACCATATAAAACTCCTATACAGCAAGGCGCTCTGCTTGAAGCAGAAAACCTTAACAAGGTAGTGCCTGGATTGAGTAAAGAACAGGTCAAGTTTTTACTTGGTACTCCAACTATCATTGATATTTTTCATAATGATCGATGGGATTATATCTTTTATGAAAGAAATGAAACAGGCTTTACAGATCCAAAAAGAATAACAATTATTTTTAAAAATGAAAAAGTTGGAGAAGTATATAATCAAGACAAACTTATTAAAAAAATGGGTACCGAAATTGCGAGTGACTATGATAATGCTCCTATCAACAAAAGTGTCGGTCAAGAAATAAATCAATTCCAAGAAATAGTTATAGCTAGAAGAACAGATTATCTAAGTGCAACTAAAATAAATAAACTACCTGTTTGTATTGATGATGAGTTTGAGGATTATCTAACTCAAAAAACTCTATTTAATGCAGATGAAGACACACTTGAGGTTAGATCTGATACTCAAAATCAAGATGAAGCAGGAATTTTTTATGCTTCAGGCAATGTTGAAATTGAAAGAGCAAATGATTTAATAAAATCTGATGATGCTAACTTTAATGCAGACACAGGTGTTTTAACTGCTGATGGTAATGTTAAGTATCTCACTGAAGATCTTTCTTTATACGCAAATAAAGGTGGTTATAACAGTCAAAATGATACTGTTTCCTTCACAGGTACTACATATAACTTCCCCACCCAAAGAAGACCGGGTAGAGGGAAATCTGATGATTTGTTTATAGATAATGAAGGTATCATTCATCTAACGCCAAGTAGTTACACAACGTGCAGTCTGAATGACCCTGACTGGGAACTAGTTTCTAGTAAAACCATACTTTACAGGGACATAGATAGAGGCCACTCCTATAATATCTTTCTTAAATATAAAGATGTTCCTATTCTTTATTCACCATTTTTTAGCTTTCCATTGAGCAAAGATAGGCATAGCGGCTTTCTACTCCCATCGATTGGCAGCTCTGGTGAAAGCGGTACCGTGATATCAACTCCATACTATTTTAATATTGCAGAAAACATGGACTTTACATTTACACCAACAAATTATTCTGGAAGAGGAATTATGGTGGATGGCCAATTCCGCTATAAAACTAATAATAGTAATACGGAGATTGAATTAACGCATATGGATAAAGATGATGTTAAAGGAGAAAGTCGTCATGCATATTCTCTTAGAGATGATAGAACATTTAAAAATACTCTCATCCCAGGCAATAATGGGGAATGGGATGGTACTCTCGTAACTTCTTCTATCAATATAGGTGGCATCTCGGACTTAACATATTTTGATGATTTTGGTAACAGCGTATCTAGAATAGGAAGAACTCATATAACAAGAGAATTCATACTTGACAGAGTTGATTATAATAAATATGGATATATAAATACATCTCTTAAAGCTACTGACTATCAATTAGTAAAAACTGATTTACAAGAGCAATACAGTGTCCTGCCTCAAGCAAGAATTGAGTATTCTAGTTATGAAAAAAATAATGAGCTAAAGTATAGATTTAATGGCGAGGTATCTGTTTTTGATCACACATATAGTTATAAATCTACTGGAACAAGAGTCACATTATATCCATCAATTGAATATCCAATGAGAAATATAGGTTGGGAGTTAAACCCAAAACTAGGAATTAAACATAGATCTTATAGCTTGAGCGGCAATAGTAATAATAGTATCACTGATACTACTCCTATTCTTAGCTTGAGAGGTAAAATGATTTTCGATAAAATGCAAAATAAAAATATTTTACAAACCCTTGAGCCAGAAATGTTCTTTTTATACATACCTGCATCAAATCAAGATAATATACCTATTTTTGATGCTGGAGAAAATGATTTGAAATATAATTTATTCTCTGAAAATAAGTTTTATGGCGAAGATAGGTTGAATGATGCTAAACAAATAACACTAGCACTATCATCGAGCATAACCGATATATCGACTGGCAATGAGCTACTTAGAGGTACGATAGGGCAAATCTTTTACTTAGATGATAGGTCGGTAAATCTAAATAATAGTGAAACAAATAATGCCAGTAGTTCCAATATGGTTGGTTTATTAAATGCAAGATTGGCTGATCATTGGAGAATCTCAGGATATTCTGAATTTAATCCTCATAAAGGATATGGAGAGACAAATCAGGTAAGGTTATCTTATAAAAAGCCATATGGTAAACAAAATAAAATATTTAATTCCAGCTATAGATTCGCAAGAGGCTCTCAAGAAGAGGTAGATTTCTCTGCGGTCATACCATTCAACAATAGATTATCGTTAGTAGGTAAATTTAACTATTCATTTAATAATAAAAGAGCGAATACTGAAGATACATTAGAAAAAATGTTTGGTTTTGAATATGAAAGTTGCTGTTATGGATTAAAATTTGTAATTAGAGATTACTGGAATGGGACTAAAAAAGACAACGCTTTTTACTTTGAATTCTTACCAAAAGGAATTGCAACCTCAAATAACCAAACAGCTGAATTATTAAGGGAAGGAATTTTAGGATATCAGGATATATTCGACTACTAATATTATGAAAAGATTCCTAACAATATTTTTAATGATAATATTACCGTCAATATTTAACGTTAATGCTGAGACTTATAATGATAAAATTATCGCAATTGTAAATGATAGAGTTATCCTAAAGTCTGAAGTTCAGACTATGATAGATAATCTATCTCCGGATATTATTGCTAAAAGCTATAGTATGTTAAATGATGAAGAGATTATAAATAAAGCGTTACAGGATCTCATTGAAACTAGTTTATTAATTCAAGCTGCAGATAGATTTGGAATAAAAATATCAGACATAGCTCTCGAAAATGAACTACAGCGAATAGCTATATCGGAGAAACTATCAATTAATGATTTTAGAAAACTTTTAATTGAACAAGGAAAAGATTACTCAAAATTTGTCAGTGATCTCAGAGATAGAATGACAATTGAAACTCTATTTGTATCTCAGTTTTATTCTAGAATGAACGTAACTGAAGAAGAAGTTGAAAACTTTATCGAAAGAGAAAATATTAATCAATATGGTAATATTGACTATGATCTAGTTGAATTTGTAATTCTAGATCAGGGAAAAGACTTGAATGAAAAAAACATAGATGAAGTATACGAAAGTATATTAAATCAAGGTTTTAATAATACTAGAATTAAATATAATAATCTTGATATACAAATTAATAATCTTGGATTAGTTAATCAAGATAAGCTCCCTGATATTTTCTTAGAAGCATTAAGAGATCAAATGAATGATAAATATACAAAAGTTATTTCTAGCTCAAAAGGCTATCATATTTTAAATGCAGTAAGTTCTATTAACAAATCATCTTCTATAATTACAGAATATAAGGTCAGACATATACTGCTAACACCTGATGTAATGACGACAGATGATAAAATTAAAGAAAGATTGCTGAAAATTAAAAATGAAATTAAAGATTTAGATGATTTTATATTAAATGCAAAAAAGTACTCAGTCGACAAAGTATCTGGTTATAAAGGTGGTGATTTAGGTTATCAAAGACCGAGTGGGTTAGTAAAAGAATTTTCAGATGTAATGAAAGAAACTCCTTTAAAAAAGATTAGCGACCCATTTCAATCACGTTTTGGATGGCACATTTTATATGTAGAAAATATTAGATCTGTAGATGATACAAAATCTTTAGTCAGAAAAAATATTGCTAAAGTAATCAGATCTAATAAAGCTAAGGCTGAGAGAGATGACTGGGTAGCCAAGTTAAAAAATCAAGCTTATATAGAAATAAAAGAGTTTTAATTTGAATAAGATAGTAATTACATTAGGTGAGCCAGCTGGAATAGGTCCCGATCTATGTGTATTACTTGCTGAAAAATATCTTACTAAAAATACTATAATAGTTGCAGATCCATCATTAATAGATCAGAGCGCTAAAAGTCTAAAAAGAAAAATTGAATTAAATATACTTAAAGACATAGAATCTAAGGCGCTCTCAGGAAAATCTATAATTAATATTCTGCCGGTAAAACTGAGTGTAAATAATATACCGGGCAAACTAAATCCTAAAAATGCAAGTTATGTAATTAAGACTATTAGAAAAGCTGCTGAATTATGTATTGAAGGAAAAGCTAACTCTATGGTTACTGGCCCTATAAGCAAATCAGTCTTGAATAATGGAGGGTATAATATTTCGGGACATACAGAATTTTTAGCTGATATATGTAAACATAAGTCAGTCATGATGTTAATGAATTCGTACATGAAAGTTGCCCTTCATACAACACACCTGCCATTACAAAATGTATATAAATATATAACAATAAAATCTTTAAAAAAAACCATCGATATAATCAATAATGATTTAAAAAATAAATTTGGGATTAAAAATCCTAAAATATTAGTCACTGGACTTAACCCTCATGCTGGCGAAGATGGCATGCTTGGCACACAAGATGAGAAAATAATTAAACCTGCAATCTTAGAGATGCGGAAAAAAAGTATCATTGTTGATGGACCTGTACCTGCAGATACAGCTTTTTTGAAAAAGTATGTTGAAAGTTATGATATTATTTTAACTATGTATCATGATCAAGGATTACCAGTTATAAAATTTAATAACTTCAAGAAAACAGTTAATGTAACTCTAGGATTACCAATAACAAGAGTCTCTGTTGATCATGGGACTGCTTTAGACTTAGTTGGTTCAGGAAATATTGACATTTCAAGTTTTGTAGAAGCAATCAAAGTAGCTAAGTCTATAAGTAATGCAAAATTATAAAAAAAGATTAGGACAACATTTTTTGCATGACAATAATATTATTAAAAAAATAATTATGTCAGTTCAGCCGAAAGAAAATGATCATTTCCTTGAGATAGGTCCTGGTGAAGGCGCCCTGACCAATCCAATGTTAGATATAATAGAAAATATTACTTTAATTGAAAAAGATAAAGATTTAATACCATTCCTAAAAAATCAATATCATCAATATAATAAAGTGAAAATACTGCATGCTGATATATTGAAATGTCATTTAGCAGATTATATGAGCCATGGTATACGTGTTATTGGTAATCTTCCCTACAACATTTCAACAGAAATTATATTTAAAATGGTATCAGTATCTTCAAAAGTTCAAGATATGCATTTTATGTTACAAAAGGAGGTTGTTGATAGAATAGTTGCAGGTCCAGGCTCTAAAACATATGGCAGGTTAAGTGTTATGGCACAAGTATATTTTAATACTACAAAACTCTTTGATATATCTCCGAATGTTTTTACACCTAAACCAAAGGTACAATCTTCATATATCAGGATGATACCCAAGAGCTCAGTATTCACAAATAATATATATGAAAATAATTTCCGAAAACTAGTAACAAAAGTATTTACTGCAAGAAGAAAAATGATAAAAACTTCGCTTAAGGATCATATTAATGAAAGTGTTTTAAAAAATTTATCAATTAATCCAAGTTCTCGACCTGAAGTATTAACTATCGCTGATTTTTTGGAAATAGCCAAATATGTTCAAAATTAAATTAAGCCAAGATTCAAAAAAGAATATCTACAGCATACTTCCAAAGATTCTTATATATATAATGATGATTTATTCAGTATCAAATTACTATGAATTTTTTAAATGGTATTTTAGTGATAATCAAAAGATTATTGAAGAGGCTTTCACCTTATCACTGCAATCATCAATACCTATGTTCATTGCTATAATTTTAATTCATTTCTTTTATTACCCTAAAGATATAAAAGACCGAGCGAACGTTATATCCTTTCCTCCTATTATTTTTTTGTTCTCTATGAATCTTGCTTTTCTTATATCAATGTCAAATATGTATTACTTCCAAATATATAATATCCCTGAAGAACTAGATATACTCCGCTCTCCATCAGCAGGTGTAGCTCTGATAATAATTGCATTTACAATACTTAGTATTTCCATAAGACAATTCAATAAAGTCAATGAAGATCCAATCCCAACATCTTCGTCTAATTTAATTATTAATAATAATATTTATTCATATTCTAGAAATCCAATGTATTTAGCTTTATTAATATTACAAGTTGGTGTTGGGATGTTATTAAGCATAATTCATATAATACTATTCACTATATTTACATTCATAGTCCTTAAGTACTATGTAATTTTTCCAGAGGAGCGGTATTTAGAAAATAAATTTGGAGATATCTACATTCAGTATAAAAAAACTGTTCGTAGATGGATTTAATGCATATGATGATCATGATTTCCATGATCATTTCTAGGATCTATGACCTTAAGATCAAACATATATCTGACTTCTGCTTTATCACGCACGACCATTTTAATGCTCTCGCCAACTTTTAAATCTCTACGAGGCCCCATCAACATAAAATGAGAGCCACCACTTTTAAAATTTACTTCCTTGCCTGCAGGAATTAATAATGATCTCTGATGAATCATTTTAGCCATACCAGAATTAGTGTACTCCATAGAATGTATTTGTACTTCGTCATATACCGGTGACCTCGCGCCAGTAATAATAAGGTCATTATTCGTATTATTTTTAATAGTTCCATAGCCAACAGTGACTTGGGAATTTGGCGGACCCTTGTGAACAACACCACTGACTAACTCCAATTTAGGTCCTCCATCTTTTTCTGGACTTACTCCAGACATAAAAGAATAGACATTCGTAGATAAAACTAAACCAAGCATTAAGGGTAATATATTTTTCATGCATATTATTATAGACATATAATAAAATTAAGTCATTAATATTTTTATTAATTAATAATTATGATAAGTTATAACTTGATATGAATAAATTTTTACTAGATATACTAGTTTGTCCAAAATCAGGGCATGATCTCGTATACTTTGATAAGACAAACGAATTAGTATGTAAACAGTCAATGTTGGCATATCCAATAAAAAATGATATCCCCATATTATTAGTTGATGAAGCCCGAGAACTAATGCCAAATGAAATTAATGAACTCTAAATGAAAATTACCATTGGGAAAAAAATTAAAGATATATCAATATCATCATCAGATGGAAAAGCTAAACTTTCAGATTATTTAAATAAAAATTTAGTATTATATTTTTATCCAAGAGATCTAACTCCTGGCTGTACAACTGAAAGCAATGAGTTCAATGATAACCTTTCAAAAATAAAAAGACTAGGATTTAATGTGGTTGGAGTTTCGAGGGACAACTTAAAATCTCATCAAAAATTTATTGATAAATATTCATTTAAATTTCCTTTAATATCAGATGAAGATGAAAAAATATGTAAGATGTTTAATGTTATAAAAGAAAAAAGTCTTTATGGAAGAAAATATATGGGTATCGATAGAAGTACCTTCCTTATTAGTCAAAAATTAGAAATAATTCATATTTGGACGAATGTAAAAGTAAAGGGTCATGTAGAAGAAGTCATAGAAACTATCAAAGAGATTAAGTAATGGAAATGATACAACTTTTACTATTTATAATGATAATTTTAACTCTTCTAAATGGTCTATTATTCTTTAAAAAGTTAATAAAACTTCAAGAAGAAACAAATGATCTGCTCAAAGACTTATGTGATAAAAACAATAATAAAAATCTAGATGATTCTGAAAATGCAATGCCATCGGATGAATTAGAGAAACTTAAAGCCTCATTTATGGGCAAAAGAAGCTGAGATGACAGATAATATTTTTCAAGATATTATTGATAAAAAAATACCCGCAGATATTGTATATGAAGACGATTTGGCGATTGCATTTAATGATATTAGCCCGCAAGCACCAATACATATTTTAGTTATACCAAAAAAGAGTATTAGCAAACTAAGTGAGAGCAAATTGAGTGATCAACAATTACTTGGACATTTATTGTTAGTGACAAAAAAGATTACAGATGAGAAAAATGTAAACGACTATAGAGTTGTCATTAATAACGGGTCTGAGGCAGGACAAACAGTATTTCATATCCATCTACATATCCTTGCAGGGAGAGTTTTTGGCTGGCCTCCTGGTTAAGTTTTTTTTCTGAAAAGACCAAATACTTTTTCTAGTAAATCAGCAAAAGGGTTAACCCTAAGTTTCTCTGATTCTACGGCTATCTCATCAATACACTTAACTGACCTAGCAGCATATGGACCATGTGAAGTTTCCTCATATAACGCAACAATATCAAATCCTTCCTCTAGTGTGTGGCCAATTTCAAAGTTTTCTTCTCTAGATTGAACTTGTCCTTTCATAAGTGTTGGCATTTTAGCTAAATAAATTGGTTCAACATTTTTTAATTTAGCGCCCTCTACAAGCTTGTAATCAACTATATCTTGAGAAGATGACTCGATCATAGCATAGTCACAATGATCATAGTAATTTTCTAGATCATCCACACTATCTGTTTTTTTTACTCTTAAGCTAATTTTAATTTTAGAGCTAACTTTTTCTTTTAATTTACTAAAATGTTCTATCCCCATCGATTTTGGGAAAGATACAATATTCGGCATAATTAGATTTGCAAATGCTACATATTTTTCAATATCAATATTATCATCATCAGAATCCAAATATACTTGAGTGGATAATTTCCGCTTAGTAGACTGAGATTTGAATTCTTCGATTCTTTTTCTCGAGATATCCTCTCCATCACTATGCAAAACTCTTGCAATATCTACCCCATCAGTCCATTGTCTGGCAATACCAGCCATCAACATTGTTATCAATTCTTTTTCATTATCTGTTGAAGGTCCAAGAGTAGCAATTATTAGGCTTAATCTATGTCTTTCGTTTGAATTTGTCATGTTGTTTCCTAAATATAATTCTTTTTAAGTATATTGTATAATGGCCCGCTATTCCAATAGATGGTAATATAAAATATGATTGAAATGCTGACAAACTTTAAACTAATATTTTTTGTAACATTCTTTTTCTTAATGTTGCTTCTTGAGACCTATTTCCCCCAAAGAACCTGGGGTAGTCGTAGAATATTTCGTATAGGATTTCATGGTCTAATAGCAATTATTAATACCTTTATAATGAGATTACCGACTATTTTTCTTGTCATCCCTGCACTCATGCTAATAAATGAAAACGAATTTGGCATTTTGAATACTTATAACTATGGTTTCTTTGCTAAAGCCATAATTGGTTTGATATTATTAGATCTGGCATTTTATTGGTGGCATAGAATAAATCATAGCGTGAATTTCTTTTGGCGTTTTCATTCGGTCCATCATTTAGACACTCATCTAGATGTGACAACATCACTAAGATTTCATATTGGTGAATTAATTATGTCTGCAGTTTTTAAAGTGATATTAATATTTACTATTGGTATACCAATTTCTATATTTATATTTTATGAAATTATTCTATCTGCCAGCAATCAATTTCATCATTCTAATATTGCTATACCAAATAAATTGAATAGAGTTCTTGAGACATTTATTGTCACTCCAAGATATCATACGAATCACCATACCGTAAAAAAAGAATCTAGGGAGGCCAACTACAGTTCTATATTAACTATTTGGGATAAAATATTCTTCACTTATCGCGATGCTACAAATGAAGAAAGGGAATACCTTGGGTTGGATGATAGGTCAAAAGAATTTGGAATAATAAACTATTTCAAACATCCATTATCTTAATTCCTCTATTGACATTAATAACACTATTTGTTGTAATTGAAATACGCCGTTTTGAATTTTCAGCTTGCCGGCGTTAAATAGCTAAAGCGATCGGTAAACCACCAATGCTTAGCAAATGGTGGTTTTTTTTTGGTTTGTTGATCTTCAGCTTGTGACCAATACCGATCAGGTAAAACACTAAAGAGGAGAGGAAAATGAGTAATATAGAGTATACAACTGAGCTTGATAATCCATTGAGTTCTTCCAAAATAGGCTCTGTCTCTGGATTTATAAAAGTAAGTTTTTATAAAAACAATACTTTGTGCAGAAATATCCCAGTAATAGACATAAATGATTCGCTTAGAACTGTTATATGTAAAAGTAAAATTGAGATATCACCGTATAATATTTCAGAGAAAGCTGGATTTTTTAGAATAACAATGCCTAAAAATATTCAAGGGAATCTTGCAAATTTAATTATTGTAAAAGCACTTACTACAATAGGGCTTAAATATAAGTGTAACAGCTGCAAAATGGAGGTAGAAGGCAATGAAAAAACAATCTGTTTCCACTACTAAGAAAATAGTAAAGTTTGTTAAACTGAACACTTGATGAGTAAATTGCAAATGGTGCAAAAACTCTTAAGTCTTTGATGATTCAAGTGTTAAAAATTATTGGTGAATATAACGCTAAGTAGTTTCTGACTTAAAGAACGACCCTTCACAAGTGAAGGGTCATCATCATGTCCTTATGATTTATTTTTCCTTAAATATGCTTTTCTGTAATATCCTTGTACAGAAAACAATGAACAATATCTTGATATAATTATTACTGTCTAATAAAACATACCTTTGTTCATGTATTGTATATAACATTATATCAACAAATAAGAAGTGTCAAGAAAATATACAACATAATTGTACATTGTTTTGTGATAATATTGATTTTGGCTAAAATTACTTGGCAGTATATTTCTTGCGGAATTTAGCTATTCTTCCTTCTTTTGTTTCTATTCTTCCTTTGCCAGTGTAGAAAGGATGAGATTCTGATGAAGTCTCTATTTTGTATACTGGATACTCATTGCCATCTTCATATTTCATGGTCTCTTTAGGAGACAAGGTTGAAGATATTAAGAAGCTCTTATTACATGTAACATCATGGAATATAATTGGTTGATATTTTGGATGAGTATCTTTTTTCATAGTTTCGATAATATACCATAGATTTAATGGTCTCTAAACAATTTATGTAGGTTAAATGTACATTTTCCTTGTATCATCTAATACAATACAATAATAATCGACAAAAGTAGGTTTATGAGTACTAAAATAATACAAATTACAGATCTTCATCTTAATAAATCAAAAGAAATGATTAGTAATGGGGTTAATACTCTTGACTCAGCTAACATGGTTATAAACAAGATAAGAAATAATGAAGAAGATATTGACTGTCTAGTTTTAAGTGGCGACCTTTCTAACGACTACTCTATTGAATCTTATGACCATCTTATACATCTTTTAAAAGATTTTAATCAGCCAATTTACTTAATGTCTGGTAATCATGATTCTCCATATCTGCTAAAAAGCTTAACAAAAAACAATAACATTTTTTTCAAGAGTTTTGACTGCTTTGATAACTGGGGAGTCTTCATGTTTAACACAAAAAAAGAAAACTCACCTAATGGGCTACTAAATATAGAAGAATTAGAATATTTAGACGAAGTTCTTGCTAATGTATTGTATCAAAATATTATTATATTTTTACATCATCATCCTGTGCCAATCGGTTCTGCTTCGATGGATTCCATGATAATAGAAAATGCTGAATTATTGATTGAGAGAATAATCAAGTCCGATAAAATTAAGGCAGTATCCTGGGGTCATATTCATAACGAATTTTATCTTACTTTGGGATCAGCTAAGCTTTTTTCAACACCATCAACATGCTATCAGGCAAAAGAGAGGTCAGAAAATTTTATAATTGATACTGAGGCTTTACCTGGATACAGAAAAATTATACTTAATAAGAATGGAAGTTTTGACACCGAAGTTATAAGGGTATCTTAACTAATCGAGAGGTTCTCTTTGATTAATCTTTATGAATATTAAAGCACCACATTATAACTGCTCATTCACTATTGTCTAGCATCCTCATACATGCCTATGCCTATATATTGCTATTATTTAATATTTTGTGCTCTTTGGCATGATTTATGCATTATGTATAGCAATTATATAAAGAAAATAATCTCCTCTTTATATGAATGTTAAAGCTAGGTTTTTTGATTGCTCGCTCCTCACTGAGTAATTATTCTCCCCCAACCTAGCTTTAACTATTATATAACAAGATCTAACTATTGTATCCTTTCTCACCATGTTCAGCTAAGTCTATTCCAGTCTCTTCTTGTTCTTCAGAAACTCTTAGTCCTAAAAGATTATCTACTAATTTTAAAATTATATATGTGAAGAATCCACACCAAATAATGGTAAAGATTACCCCGATTATCTGTATTCCAACTTGAGTACTAATAGAATTTTCAAGACCCATGCCTCCAAAACTAGCAGATGCAAATACACCTGTTAAGATAGTTCCTAGAATACCACCTATACCGTGTACTGGAAATACATCCAAAGAATCGTCAATTTTTAACACTTTCTTTATATATTGTGTAGCCTCATAACAGACAAAGCCTGCTGAAATACCAATAAATAGAGCGCCCATAGGTCCTACAAAGCCTGAGGCTGGTGTAATTGTACCTAAGCCAGCAACCATTCCCGTTACAATGCCAAGAACGCTTGCTTTGCCTTGTTTCATCCATTCTCTTGCCATCCATGATAACGAGCCTGCTGCTGCACCAATATGAGTTACTAGCATAT
>MDSV01019963.1_pt1 | contig 13214 bp, 12 predicted proteins | sample 810851 | NCBI WGS metagenome assembly MDSV01 (sample SAMN05326640, study PRJNA326480) | marine metagenome | isolation source: seawater | place: Atlantic Ocean: North East | collected 2012 | reverse complement strand
TGTAATCCTTCAGCGATCAAATTTCTTCGGCTATGTTCTGTATAAGCAATATTAATATTTGCTGTATGATCAACAATTTTTCTATTTAATTCTTCTGGAACTCTTTGGTCAAAACATCTATTACCAGCTTCCATATGAAATATAGGAATCTGTCTTCTCTTTGCAGCAATAATTGACAGACATGAATTAGTATCTCCATAAATTAAAACAGCATCTGGCTTCTCTTTATCTAATATCTTGTCAGACTCAGAAATTATATTACCAATGGTTTGGGCAGTTGATTCACCAACAGCATTCAAGAAATAGTCAGGTTTTTTAACTTCAAGGTCATTAAAAAATATTTCATTTAACTCATAATCATAGTTCTGACCAGTATGAACTAAAATATGGGTTACTTGCTTTTCAAGTTCAGCTATTACCCTTGAAAGCTTAATAATTTCAGGCCTAGTGCCAACTATAGTTAGGACTTTAGTCATTTTAGATTGTATATGTTACTGTTTTCAATATTATCCTGGTAGAGTCTTAAAAGCATTTTATCCCAATTAGGTTTCTCAAAATTTGTTTTTAAAAAAAACTTATTCGAATTTAAGGATTTATTAGAGAAAAAAGAGCTATCAGCTTCTATATCTATATTTAGCTCAAAACAGTTATTGATTTTAGAGATCAAATCAAATTTTGAGATAGGTTCAGATGAGATGTTATAAATACCTGATAAATCTGGGAATTCTTTTAGAATTTTTACAACAGTTTTAGACATCCAAAGCGTAGTTACTCCTGAATAAACTACATTATTAAAACCATATATTTTTTTATTCTTATTTGAAAATATCCATTCCATTAATTCAGTTTTATTGAATATCTCTCTACCAATCATTGAAGACCTTATAGTAAGAGTATTCTCAGAATTTATTTCTCCATCAGCCTTAGTTTTTCCATAGTTGTCCTTAGCATCTGGAATATCATGATCCAAATAGTCTCCTTTTTTACCAGAGTAGACACAATCTGTAGAAAAATGGATTAATCTTTTGCTAAATTTTGAGACCCATTTATCAATTTTATGCGGAAAAACTGAATTAATTTGGTAAGCTTTTTTAATATCATCTGCACCCCTTCTAATTGTTATGCCGAGGGCATTAATAATTATATCTGGGGTTACTATATCTAAAAAATTATTGATATCGTCTTTAAGAAAATCATATTTATAAACCTTACATTTTGGATATAATTGACTAAGGACTTTAGACTTAGACCTAGAATTTAGAATAATTTCTAGTCCATATTCTTCATTAAGCGATTGAGCCATTTTATGACCAATCATTCCATCAGCACCAAGAATTAAAACTTTCATTTGTATCCAATGCTAGCAAGCAGTTTCTCTAAACTATCTTCTGATAATCTATTGGTGTTAAATGAATTATATTCTTCGTAATTCTTGCTCACTTTTCCTTCAAAAAAATACTTGTTATAATTGAGATCTCTGTTATCAGATGGTATTACAAAATATTTGTCTAGTTCTTTAGCAACTATTCTCTCTTCCCTTGATAGTAGTGTTTCATGTACTTTTTCAGCATGACGAATCCCAATATTTTTAATCTTAACAGAGGATTTGAAAATCTTTTTCATGGTTTTAGCTAGGCTGCCAATAGTTGTAGAGGGAGACTTTTGAACAAAAATATCACCTGCTTTTCCATTTTGAAATGCAAAGACAACAAGAGAAACTGCATCTTCAAGGGTCATCATAAATCTAGTCATATCGCGGTCTGTAACTGTTATATCATTACCGGCCTTTATTTGGTCATAAAAATGGGGTATAACAGATCCTCTGGAGGCCATAACATTTCCATATCGAGTTCCACAAATGATAGTTGAGTGTGTAGCTCTAGATTTAGCAACAAAAACTTTTTCCATCATTGCTTTTGACACTCCCATTGCATTAATTGGATATACTGCTTTATCAGTACTAAGGCATATAACTTTTTCAACTTTATTTTCGATTGCAATTGATAACACATTATCAGTGCCAAAAACATTAGTTTTTACGGCTTCCATTGGAAAAAATTCACAAGAAGGGACTTGCTTTAGTGCAGCTGCATGGAAAACATAATCTACACCATCAAAAGCAGCTCTAATGCTCTCCCTATCCCTCACATCTCCAATAAAAAACTTTATTTTAGGATTATTATAAGAAACCCTCATGTCATGCTGTTTTTTCTCATCTCTTGATAAAATTCTTATTTCTGAAATTTGTGAATCAAGAAATTTATCAAGTACTGCATTGCCAAATGAACCTGTGCCTCCTGTAATCAGTAAGGTTTTATTTTTAAGATTAATCATTTATATAGTTTATTAATGCAATTTCTTCACTCTTTATTTTAAGAAGTGAAGTATTAGGTTTACTTAAATTTATTACTTTCTCAATAATCAAAGATATATCATTTATATCAAGTGGATTAAATGAATAGTAATTTGAAATAATTTCATTTACATAAGCTAAGTTAGATGCAATAATGACAAGTTCTAGTTGAGCAGCTTCAATAAGAGGCAATCCAAAGCTCTCATATAGTGATGGATAAATTAAATATCCAAATTCTGAATATTTTTCAAATAAAACATCTTGTTTTAATACCCCTAAATTTTTAATACTTAGTTTAGAGCTATTCCTATGACTTTCCTTAACTAAACTATTAAATTTATTATCAGTTAAGGTAAGATACAGATGCATGGGTTTATCTAGTCTATTACAAGCAATATGCATTGCATTTATAAGTCTTTGATGATTTTTATGATTTTCACCACTAGCTACATATATAAATTTTTGAGTAGACTTATTAGAATTATTTATTTTTTTTAATTTTGGAAAAATTGGAAAAATTTCTATCAAACTTTTAGAAACTTTTAGATGCCTAGCTAACTTATCTTTCATTAAATTGGTTTGAACTACCCATTTATAATTTGACAACTTCAATGAAGATATATAGTGTTTTTTGATCCAAGGGATTAAATTTTTTAAATGAAAAGGATTTGAATTCAAGAGTAACTCATTATGAAAATAAACTATAACCTTTTTATTATTTATAAATAGCGGAGGAGGAACATTTGCAAGACAAAAAAATGTATTGAATTTTTTGTGATTTTTACGATAGAAACTTATTCTTGATAATTCCGAAGATTCTAAAGGTAAAAACTTTTCTTTTGGGATTTTTTTTAATATATCGTCACTATATCTCTTATCAATAATAAAAAAATAATCATCTAAATTATTTTTTAAAATATTACTTATTAAAATATTTAAAATTGTTTTTCCTCCTCCTTGATGAATATATATTGAATCAAAAAGTATCATTCATTCAAATTTATATCACTCAAATACTCAACTAAAGCCTCTTTCCAATCTCTCATTATATTTAAGCCTCTCAAATCTAACTTTTTATTTATAAGTCTTTCTGACTTTGGTCTTTTTACAAAATATTCTTTTTCAAAATGGTCAGAGCCTACCTTGTGAAGTTTAATATTAGTATCTAAGTTTAATATTTTTAATATTTCAGCAGCAACATCAAATCTAGATGTTAAACCACCGCACACTAAGTTATATACTCCAAAAAGATTTTTATCAATCACCTTTTTCACATTTCTTGCAAAATCAATTGTATAAGTTGGAGTCCCATTCTTATCATCAACCACATGAAGTTCTTTATTACCTGATTTAATTTGATTAATTATCTTATATATAAATTTTTTGTCTTTTTTGTGTCCACCCATCATCCATCCTGCTCTGAACACGAAGTGTCTCCTACAATTTTGAACTACATACTTTTCTCCTAAATATTTAGTTCTTGCATATACGCACAAGGGGTTAGGTTTATCCCAGTCATCATAAGAGTCTTTCTTACCATCAAAAATACCAGCTGTAGAAATATAGACAAGAGGAATATCAAGTTCGTTAGAAATTAATGTTGCATTTTCAACAGACATCGTATTAGTATTATATGCCTCTTCCTCGTTAACTTCACAAAATTCAAGATCAGTATGAGCACCAAGATGAATCAGTATATCAGGTTTAACTTTATAGCATAATTCTTTATAAGATTCAAGGTCACGAAAATCATTATAGATTAACCAATTTTCGTTGACGTCAATATCAGTACAAGTTAAATTATAATCATTTTTAAATTCATTATAGAATGCTTCTCCAAGCATCCCACCTGCGCCTGCAATTATAATGTTCTTCATATTCTGTATAGGATTTTTTTTATGTAAAAAGGATTAAAGAAAATTTTTAATGAAATTAGTTTTATATTTTTTATAAAAAGTATAAATGACTTTAAATCAGTTGGCCTATAATTAAATATAGATTTTAGCCAATAAAAACTAATTGTTTGATTTATACTTGAATAATCATTATGATTTTTAGAAAAACTTTTGATCCTATTAAAAAAAACTGTTAACTCAAAAACATCTTTTTTACTAATATCCTGGTTATAGATTATTTTATTCATTAGTAAATTTTCATTTTTTTTTATTGACATTTTAAGATATTTATTAAAATAATTTTTTCTTATAATTAAATTGTTTTCAAATTGTTTTTCTTGATGTAAAGTTGAATAATTATTTTGATGAATCCTATATTTTAAAATAATATCAGGAATATTCTCAATCTCTAAAAATAACGAAAGTCTTGTCCATAAGTCATAATCTTCACTAGGTTTTTTGGTTTCATCATATAATCTATTAATAAACTTTTCAATTTTTTTTCTTTTAAATATTACTGTAGGATGGTGAAGGCATGTGTTAAAAAGTAAATGTGATCTGCAATCACCTAAATTTGTTGGATAAGAAATTTTTTTTTTGCTTTTTCCAAAAGTTTTTATCTGACCTCCAACAATTGATAATTTGGGTCTTCTTTTAAATAGACTTAATTGCTTATATATTCTCTCAGGGAGTGAAATATCATCTTGATCATTCCTAGCTATATAATCTCCTTGAGAATTTTGGACTAAGAAGTTCAATCCTTTTATATATCCTTCATTTTCTTTGTTCTGATATAGCCTAATCCTTTTATCATTGAAAGACTTAATTATTTCTATTGAATTATCAGTGCTGCAATCATCTAAAATAAGTAACTCAATATTTTCATATGTTTGACTAAGGATACTCTCAATTGTACTAGACAGAAATTTAGCCCCATTGAATACCGGCATTATAATAGACACTAATGATTCCTTATCAGATTTTTTAATTGGTTGTAAGTTCATAATATTTATTAAAATTCAATTAGACTATAATTATCCAATATTTTGGATTTAGCATTTTTTGATTTTTCAACTTTAGATTTAACATCAATTAATGACATATCAAAACTATTTTTGAAAATCACCATGCATCTAATTTTGTTCTCAAGCAAGTTTTTAGATATTGCGCTTTGAGAATATACTATTGGAGTAATCTCTTCTTTTGTATCTATCCAAATTTTATCAGAACTTATATACTTAGAGGGTATACTCGGATGCGGCCTGTAACTTACATTACCTTTTAGCTTAGTTAATATTTTAATATCAAGATCTATATCAAGTGATCCAAAAAACACAAGTTTATCCTTTTTATCTGATACTTTTATCCACAAATCATTAGATCTAAAATTTTTTTCAATAAATATTTTTGTAAACCCAATAGATTTTAAATAATCTAATTCAGTATTATTAGTTACTAGAATATTTAAATCTATATCCTGTTTCTTAAAAAATGAAATTCTAGAGTCATTAAACCTCACCCCAGAATGTTGATATAAAAATCTATTTTTTTTAAAATTTTCAAATAATCCCAGTTCCCAAAACTGAAATTCGCCAGCTAGATAAATTGATTTACTCGCATTGTCACTATGATTTGAAAAGTCACTGAGCAAAAAGTAAATAAAATAATCATTTAAAGTGCCAAGATTATATATGTTGTTTATATATTTTGCACTCTTGATTTTTCCAAACAATAAATCAAGATTAATGTTTAACAATAGAATATTTAGTTTTAAAACAATTAAAAATAATTTAATAAAAGATTTAAGTGAAAAGTAGGAATCAATTGACTTGGAAATACCTTTACTCTTTGAAAAAAGTCTATCTCTAAAGTTTGAAAAAAATATAAAGTCAATATATTGTGTGTTATGATACTCAGGAATCAGCTCCCAGTACTTATGGAACTTAAGGTCTTCATCAAATAAATGATCTGGAGACAAGTATAATATCTCATTATCTAACTTTATGTTTCTTCGTTTTAAAACAATAAGAAAATGATAAATTAAAAAAGCCCAAGATTTTATTAAGAAAATTATTAAAGAAGTTTTTTTAGTTTTTTGACCTTGAAGAGAGCTATATATTTCTCTTATATATAAATTCTTTAAAATTTTTTTACTTTTTATATAAGACTTTAAATCATCAGAACTATTAATATTTATGGTGTTCACTTTTTAATATTTTTTTCTCTGAGGAGCCATAAATTAATTCGGCTTTTCGAATCATTTTAACAAACTCTTCAAATTCAACATTAATATCTAATGCAGTTTCATCAAAATGACCAAAAGATGTATTACCAAGCTTCACATGTTTTTCAATCATTCTAGCACCTGCAAAAACAGCAAAAACTGAGCCATCATAACCAATATCATGACTGCTATAACCAGGAATAATTTTTTTTGAAAGATTTGAGTATCTTTCAATTACCGCAAGATTTAGGTTAAAAATATTAACTGGATAAGATGATAAACAATGTAGCAAGTATAATTTGCTGTAATTACTTTTAGAGGTTAATATAAAATCTAAATATTTTTCATTTGTCATCCCTGTGGATATTACTAATTCATTTCTAAAGTCTTCAAGCACGAATTGAATATAATCTTTGTTGTTAGAGATAGTTGACGGAATTTTCACTCTTTTAATCCCAATCTCCTTAAGTGTTCTATATGATTTAGCATCAAGAGCACTAAAGAAATATTTAATATCTAATTCATTTGAGTATTTTTCAATTAACTTTAGTTGACTCTCTTCAAGTTCAAGAGCATTCCTGTATTCTCGAAAAGTATTGCCAAATGGGGATTGATATTTCTCGTTTAATTTTTCTTTTGAGTAGAAGGTCTCAACATCTCTCATCTGAAATTTTACTGAATTAGCACCAGATTTTTTTGCAGAAATCATTAGTTGTTTGATCCTATCATTATCACCAAAGTGGTTTGTTGTTATCTCAGCCACAATTTCAACCCCTTCATCAACATTTAATTTAAAATCTTCCGAAGTTTTTGCATCAACTCTTGAAAAAATATCAAAACCAACAAATTTAATTTCTAAGTTGTCAAAAAAATATTCTAGCTTATTTAGAATTGCTTTTTGTGATTCAACATTAATATAGCTTTGAATATTTATATCCTTAAATGACTTTAGCTCTTCTTCATATATATACCTGCTATCAAAACCTACTAAATGAACTTTTGAATCAGGATATTTAATTGACATGAACTTCAATAAGGTAAATAACCCTAAAGTGGTACTACCTATTTTTAAACTTTTAATGTTTATTAATGTGTTTATTTCACTTTCCTTTAAAGTTTTATCATCGTAAGATTTTATTGAATCTTCTTTATTCAATGAAAAAAAATTAAAATCAAAGAGTTCGAGTTTGTCCATATGATTATAACTAAAAATTAAATCATACTCATTTTTAAAATTTTCAAAAAATTTAAAAGAGTAACCTCTTCCGCAGATAAGTATTCTATTCATTGTTTTCTATTTGAAAATTGCATTTGTGAGGAACATCTTTAGGTAAACTTTTTATTACCATATTACCAAAAGTAATTTTTAAGTTTAACTTAGATTCAAGAGCTAAGGAAATCCCTGTAAAATAATCCCAAACCTTGGCTTTACCACAATATTGATATGATTTTGCAGAACCTGATAATAAGATATAAAACATGTATGAACTTGACCCTAGTATTCTTTTTGATTGTCTATCTTTCATATCATCAACTTGGCCTATACATGACGTGCTCATAAGCTTTATGCTTGATTTTATCTTTGAAAAATCTGGTATCGAGATTGTTGAAATTTTTTTATTTTCTGATGGTAAATAAATTAGGTGATAATTAATATCATCATATACAATGCTAATTGCGCATCCAAATATATTTTTAAAAAAATAAAAGTTCTCAGTACCATCAATTGGATCAACTACAGCATACCTATTTTTTAAGCTGTAAATTTCTTGATGACTCTCAATATTTTCTTCAGAAATAATTTTGATTTGAGGGAACTGATCCTTAAGATAAATGATTATATTTTTTTCTATTTCAACATCACAATTTGTTACAATTGAATTGTCGCTTTTATGATTTATTGAATCTAACTTCATTAAACCATTATTTACAATTGTTATTAACTCTGACTCTAATTTTTCTAAATTCATTTTAAATATTTTGTCTTATCCTTATTCTCATTTAACCAAATGATTGATTTATTTACATCCTCATGACTATGAATATCAAACATATCTTTAGTTAAAATTGGTAAGATTTTATTCCCAAGAGAGTTCCATGGACAAAAATTATGATGTTCTAAAAGGTTTTCAGTCCTAATACACCAGAATGAATGATCAAGAAAATATGCGTCAGGCAGATCTTGTCTATTTGGGGAAATAGTTTCATTATATTCAATAAATGGCTCAATAGTATTATTATTCAAACAAAATGATCTATTAGGATTATATTCATTATTAATATGTGCCGGCACTACACTAGTTATAGATTTATCAGAGGTCAAAATATTTATGGATTTAATAATTAATTCTGGATAAATTGTAACAACATTGGCATGTTGTACTATTAGAATATCACATTCCTTTAAAATATCATTACTTTGGTATGCATGCAAAACAGCATCATCACTTTTACTTGAACTCTTCGATAGAATATCAGGTCTTTTAATAGGCCCATATCCATACTCTTCACCAATTGTTAGATAGTCATCTGAATCACTTGAAAGATAATAGTGATCTATTAACTGGGTTTCTTTAGCAGCAAGCATCCCAAAGGCCATAACAGGGTAGCCATTAATTTCTATTATATTTTTGTTTAGGAAAGAGCTTCCCGATCGAGCTAGCATTAATGCACCTATTTTCATTTCTTTTCTATATATTTTTTAAACATGTCAGAGTTCTCATCAAAAATAATTGTTCCTACTTTTTGATCAACTAAGTTCTTATTGAGGCTATCAGCATATGTAATATAGAGAGTCCCTTTAGAAGCAACAAATAGATCTGAGCCAATACTAGAAGGAACAAACCCAGAGTTAATTAATGAAAAGTTGTTTTGATTTGATTGTGAAAGAATCATTCTATTTTCTTGGAATGAAGGAACTATTGAATCAAAATCGGAATTCAATAAGTTAGAGATAAACCTATCTAATTGTAGATCTGACCTTAATGGGTATACTTCCTCTAAGTAAATAATTATGTCAGGGAAGTATGATTTTGTATTACATTGTTTCTTAAATTCTTTTAATACACTATAAGTGTCAACCTTGGGTTTATCAAGATACTTTGGCCTTTTTAAAATCTCACAAATTTTATTTTTCTTTATATACTTTAAATTAACATTATCATTTGTATATAAGTAAGTCTTGTCTAAAAATGAGTATTTATTTAAAAATGATAAAGTTTCATTTATGAGATAGCTTTCACCTTTTTTCCCAAATTTTTTTATTGGTATACACACACATATTTCGGCATTATTGATTTTTAGTTCAAGCTTACTGTCTTTAATCAAAGCATAGTCATTAATAACTTTATCAGAAGAAATGACTCTTGAGTCATTACCATATTGATGAATTCCATGGTGATGAAAAACTTTTGCCTCTGATGAGTAATAAAGATGATATCCTTGATCTATTATCTCTTTTGCCCATATTCTATCTTCAATATTTGTTGCCTTTTCTGAGAATTTATATTTTTTTACAACTGACCCTCTAACTACAGAGTTTGCATTATGGAAGAAAAAATCTTTTTTTTGAATTTTGTCTTCAATCCCAAAGGTATTCATTAGGTCTCTTCTATCCTCTGGCTTAGAGTGGGGAAGTGGAAGCTGCCTTCCATATACTCCAGCGATTTTTTCATGTTTAAATGGTTTAATGAGATTTTCTAGCCAATCATTATTACATGGAATACAATGTGCAGACAAGAAAAGGATTAAATCTCCTTTTGACTTTTCTACACCAAAATTTAATGCCTTTCCCGGTATATAATCTTTTTGTTTGTATTGAAAATATTTTACATTCTTTCTTGTTTTAATTTTTGGAATAGTATCATCAGAGCTACCACTATCAATAATAATTACCTCATAATTTTTATACTTCTGTTTTTCTATCGCATTTAAACAGATATTAATATATTTTGATTCATTAAATGTCCTAATTACTATTGAAACTAAATTTTGCATAAAAGTTCTTTTAAGTTGTTTTTACCCTTTACGTTATATAAAAATCTTTTTGAAGGTTTAATTGTTTTTGTATATAAAGGGAAATTAAAAAATTCTACATCTCTACTATAAGGATCAAATGAAATTGATCGCAATCCTAATTGCTCAGATTCAAATAGTACAGTTGATGTATAGCCAATTACAATGGGGTCAAGTAAAAAATCATCATAGATGTTTAAATTTTTGGATGCTTTTAATCTTTTATTATTCTGAATGATAAAATCCTCCGAAATTATCGTGTTTGGCCTATGTCTTATAATAATTTCATAATCTTTAGGCACAACATTACAAATCTGATTAATAAAATCTAGATATTCAAAAACATTATTATAAAGTATAGGTCTCAGAAAGTTTTGACTTTTAAGAGTGTCTGCAATTAAAATTATTTTTTCATTCTTAGGAGAAACTCCACCTCTTACTTCTCTTAATGTATTTCCTTGGAACTTATATGATAAGGCTAATTTATTTTTTTTAATAAAATCTAAGTCCTTATAATTATTACTTAAAATTTTTGAATTTAAAGATTGAATCATAGTTAATGAATGAAATTTCCAGAAAGTATTTGCAGTAGGATTGGAATCATAATAATATACTCCATGATTAATTAAAAAATTATTTTCTTTACCACTTGTTAAATTTAATGCTTCTGATAAACCGTAATTTGAAATACTGTATAACTTGAATTTAAGAATTTTACGTAAAACCTTAGAAAAATTATATTTCGTCAAAACAAAATAAATCTCCAGTACACTTAAATTTAGACTTTTAAAAAGGTCCTTATATCTATATCTTGTATATGCTAGATCAATAATATCAAATGGAAATGCCAATATTCTATAAGTTAAAATTAATGAACTGAGTGATATAGAATCAATTTTAAATATATTATCAGAATTTAAGATATTTGTACTTTCAATATTTAAGTTATTTATAATATTTTTTGCTTGACTTCTGTTTGTCAAAAATAAATTAAAGCTCTTTTTAAAAATTAAATTGAAAAATTTTACTAATGAGAAAGGAATCGCTAAAAATGACTTTAAGTTTATGTCTAGTTTAATATTATAATATAAATAGATCAGGTATATCTTTAATGATTTATGTTTTTTGAACTCATTAATGTAGGCGACATCTTGATTGAAATTTTGATTTAGTTTTTGTTTGATAGAATTAATAAATATAGTTTCAGTAAATCTAAAATTTAGATTATACTTCAAAGTATTTGGTAAAACTCTATAAGGTAATTCTGTAGCGTATAGCATTTTTTGATAATCAATAAAACTATTTAACTCATTAATAGGAAATAAGGACTCAGTGACCACCTCTTTTAGTTGATAGTTATGATTAAACTCAGGGTTTAGAGAAAAATATTCAAAACTACTAGGCAGCAACTCAAATTTATTAAACTTCTCAGGTGTTATGATAATCATAATTTGTTTACTACTTCTAAAGTGTTTCAGCAGTCAATTTCAGAAAATTTGTAAGACTATTTTCCTCAACCTCATTAAGAATAATTCCTTTTTTAAGTGACTTATTCCCATAATTATTTTCCTTCTCACCTGGATAAAACATGTTTTTGTCAGATTTAATCATTTTAATAAAGGCATCTGCATTTTTATAATATTTATCTAAATCAATATTAATATCAGGCATCATACATATATAAAATTGCCCAAGGGATCTTACTTTATTCATGCTATACTCATACATGCTTGGTAAATCAGTACCAAACTTCATGCCTCCTAAGGGCCCACATAAAAAATCTATCATGCCTCCTAAAGCAAAACCCTTATAATCACCAATTGGGATAAGAGATTTAGCTAGATTAGGATCGAGTGTTATTTCACCATTAGAATCACAAGCAATATTATTAGGAAGTAATTTATTCTGACTTTTAAAGTTTTTCAATTTATTCCAAGTGATTTTTGTTGTGGCCATATCTAGGCAAATTGGAAGAGATTTATCTTTTGTCGGAGCAGCAATACAAATTGGATTTGTTCCAAATAATATTTTGTTTGAGTCAGGAGATTTCATTAGTGAATCTGCATGAGTAAATCCAATAAATATCATCCCTTCTTTAACTGCTTGTAATGCAATTGAAGTTAGTGAAGCACAATGTGAAGAGTTATATACTCCAATTGAAGAGATTCCATATTTCCTTACTTCAGGTGAAATATTTTTTATAGCATAGTAGCCAGCGGAAGCACCAAAAGTATGATCTGCATCAAGTGATTTACTTGATGAGTATTTACAGTTAATTTTAAAATTTGGATTAGGGTTTTTTCTTCCTGTTAATACAGATCTACCATAATGATTAACAAGATTAATCCCATGCGATCTAATACCTCTTGCAGTAGCTAAAACCAAACTATCACTAACATCTTCTGCAATTGATGGAGTAACCCCTAATTCTATAAACTTATCCTTAATAATTGCTTTGTAAAAACTAAATTCTTTCATCTATTAAAATTTCAACACTTTGACCATTTAAATTTGCACTTTGTTCAGCCGCTTCAATAACTGCAGACGATATAATCCCCTCCTTAAATGACGGATAATCTTTTTTACTATTTGTTATATTATTTAAAAATGAAATTACACTTTCAACCCCATACCCGCTATATTTAATTTGATCTTGAGTAGTTTCCTCAAAAATATAGTATGGATTTATATATTTCAATCCCTTTTTTTCAAAAATGTGATGAATACC
>MDSV01132068.1_pt1 | contig 13222 bp, 13 predicted proteins | sample 810851 | NCBI WGS metagenome assembly MDSV01 (sample SAMN05326640, study PRJNA326480) | marine metagenome | isolation source: seawater | place: Atlantic Ocean: North East | collected 2012 | reverse complement strand
TAGATCAAATAAAGTCTAGTAGATATTTAAAAAAGATTGATGGTGATATACGAGATGCAGATTTTATTCTTAATATTACAAAAAAAGTAGATGTTGTGTTTAATCTAGCTGCATTAATTGCCATACCTTTTTCATATATATCTCCCAAAAGTTACATAGATACAAATGTTCTGGGCACATACAATATATTAAATGCATCACTTAAGAACAAAATTAAAAAAACTTTTATAATTTCTACAAGCGAAGTTTATGGATCTGCAAAATATATACCAATTGACGAAAAACATCAGTTAAATGCTCAATCACCTTATGCTGCAACAAAGATTGCTGCTGATCAATTATCTCAATCTTTTCAGAAAACTTATGATTTACCAGTAACAATTCTAAGACCATTTAATTGCTTTGGTCCAAGACAATCTGCGAGGGCCATAATACCAACTCTAATTACTCAAATTTTATCAGACAAAAAGATTTTAAAAGTTGGCAATATTAAACCAAGAAGAGATTTAACTTTTGTTGAAGATACTACAGAAGCTTTATTATTAGCTCTAAAATCAAAAAAAAATCTTAATGGTGAGATTTTTAATATTGGCAGTGAATATGAAATTTCAATTGAGGAAATTTTAAATTTTCTTAATAAAGATTTTAATTTTGATTTTGAAATTAAGATAGATAAAAAAAGAATTAGACCTATTAAGAGTGAGGTAAATAGATTGTTATCTTCTTCAAAAAAGTTTAAAAAAATAACAGGTTGGAAGCCAATATATTCCGACAAAAAAAAATTTAAAATAGCATTATCTAAAACAATTGAGTGGTTCAAGAAAGATGATAATTTAAAACTTTATAAATCAAGCGAATATAATTTGTAATAAATATGAGCCAAATTGGCAAACAAGAAATAAATGAGTTAATTTTAATTTTAAAAAAAAAATTTAAAAAAAAATAAAGGGAAAATCCCTCTTCATGAGCCCACATTAAATGTAAATGAAAAAAAGTATTTAAATGATTGTATAAAAAAAAATCATTTATCCTCTGTCGGAAATTATTCAAATAAATTTATAAAAGAGTTGAAAAAAATTACTAAATCTAAATACATTATTTTAACTAACAGCGGATCCTCAGCGCTACATCTTGCTTTAAAAAGTTCTGGAGTCAAAGAAAACGAAGAAGTGTTGATGCCTTCATTAAACTACATAGCATCAGCAAATTCTGCACTTTATTGTAGATCTAGTCCTCATTTTATTGAGGTATCTGAGAAGACTTTGGGCGTTGATCCACATAAGTTAGAAAAGTATTTAAAAAAAATTTGTATTATTAAATCAAACTTTTCTATCAATCGAAAAACAAAAAAAAGAATAAGAGCCTTAATTTGTCTACATACTTTTGGACATTCTTGTGAAATAGATAAAATTAAAAAAATTTGTAATAAATATAAAATTTTTTTAATAGAAGACGCAGCAGAAGCAATAGGTAGTTTTTTTAAAAAACAACATCTAGGAACATTTGGAAATATTGGAATTTTGAGTTTTAATGGAAATAAAACAATAACTAGTGCATCGGGTGGAGCGATAATTACAAATAATAAAAAAATTGCAGATTTAGTTTTACATTTATCTCAAAATGCAAAATTCCCTCATGGTTATCTTTATGATTATGATCAAGAGGGTTACAATTATAAACCTTCTAATATTACATCTGCAATAGGTTTTGCACAAATTAAAGAAATAAAAAAAATTATACACAGAAAAAGAGAAATTTTTAATAAATATGATAATGTTTTCATAAATTTAAGTTTTCTAAAACTTTTTAAAGAACCAAAAAATTCTAAAAGTAATTATTGGCTTCAAACATTATTGCTTAATAAAGCAAATTTAAGTACTAGAAATCAAATTTTAATTAAAACTAATAAAATTGGAATTGGTACTCGCCCTATATGGAAGCCATTACATAAATTAAACTTTTTAAGCAAGTTTCAAAAAACAAACTTAGAGGTTACAAATAATCTTGAAAAACGGATAATTAATATTCCAAGTAGTTCTCACCTGAAAATATGAATATAATTAAATTGAATGTAATTTAAAAAGGTATATTTATCCAAGCAATAATCTGTCTATTATGTATAAATATACAAATTTTGATCAATGCTTATAAAAAAAAATATCTCCAGTTATTGTATAAAAGATACGGATACAATTAAGGATGCTCTTTTATGCCTCCAAAGAGCAAATTTTCCAAATCAAAAAATTTGTATCATTAGAGATAAATTCAAAAAAGTCATAGGTATATTAACGGATGGGGATATTCGAAGAATTCTAATAAAAAAAAATGAATTAAATATTCAAATAAAAAATTATGTTAAAAATAAAAATTTTGAATTTATTTATGAAAATAAATTAACATCTGAAATTCCCTCAGTTTTTAAAAAAAAGAAGGATATTTTTGCACTTCCAGTATTAAATAATAAAAGAGAACTTATTGGTATTAAAATAAAAGATGAAAATTTAAATTTAAACTATAATAAGAATGAAGTTTTCATTCTAGCTGGGGGTAGAGGAAAAAGGTTATTTCCACTTACTGACTATAGCCCGAAGCCTTTACTTAAAATAGGTAAATTGACTATGCTAGAGAGTATAATGCATTCATTTTTGAAATATCAATTTTGTAATTTCACAGTTTCCACAAACTATCTTTCCAAAAAAATAAAAGTTTACTTTAACAAAAAATCAAATGAGATAAAAAATGCAAGAATTAATTTTGTTGAAGAAAAAAAACAACTTGGTACAGCCGGACCATTAAAATTGTTAAAAAAATTTAACAAGGATAAGCCAATTATAGTTATTAATGGGGATATTTATACAAGATTAAATTTTAAGAATTTATTAGATTTTCATGAAAGAAAAAGAAACGATATTACGATATGTGTCACAACTTTTTCAAACAGAGTTCCTTATGGAGTTATAGAGAGAAAAAATCAAAGTTATTATTTTAGAGAAAAACCTATATTTAAACATCAAATATCTGCTGGTATTTACATAATAAATCCGAAACTTATATCCAAAATAAAGAAAAATGAAAAATTAGATATGAATGACTTTATTAATTCACAATTTTTAAAAAGAAAAAAAATTAATTTATTCCCAATCCATGAACTTTGGCTAGATATCGGAGATCACTCAAGTTTGATTGAAGCTCAAAAATTTATAGATAATGATTGGTAAAAAAAAAATTCTAGGACTGGTCTTAGCAAGAAAAAATAGTAAAGGTTTAAAAAACAAAAATATTAAAAAAATTAAAGGAAAAGAAATTTTTTTTTGGCCATTAAATTCATTTAAAAAATCGAAATATATCGATATCTATACTATATCTACTGACTCTGAAATAATATTAAGAAAATCTAAAGAAAACAAAATACCTATTTATTTTCGAAGACCAAGTAAATTGGCGAAAGATAATACCCCAAGTTATGAACCAATTATTCATGCTATAAATTATTTTAAAAAAAAAAGAATATTATTTGATTATATAGTTTTATTAGAACCCACGTCTCCACTTACTTCTGCTAAAGATTTAGATAAAGCGATTGAAATGGTTTACAAAAAAAAAGCAAAATCACTTGTATCTTTGGGAGAAATTAATCAACTGGATCCAAACTATTTTTTTAAAATTAGCAAAGGGGTATTAAAAAAATTTAAAAGTCAAAAATTGAATACAAGAAGACAAGATTTAAAAAAATTATACTATTTAGATGGGAGTATATATATATCTGAAGTGAGCCATTACATTAAAAATCGAAGTTTTATTTCATCTAAAACAATTCCATTAATATTTCCAAAATTTAAAAATTTTGAAATTGATGATATAACAGATTTTCAAATTGTTAAATTTCTAGCTGAAAAAAATAGATTATGAAAAAAAATATAATAATTGTCGGAGGCTCAGGTTTATTAGGATCAAGTATTTGTAAAGAATTAAAATTTAAAGGTTATAATGTAATTAACTTAGATTTAAAAAAAAATATCAATCTAGAATATAATTTTAAATCAGACGTTAATGACTTTAAAAAATTTAACTTGCAAATAAATAAAATTTTTAAAAAATTTAAAAATATAGCAGGTGCAATTGTAGTTTATTATCCTAAAAGAATAAAAACGAAAAAATTTATAAATCAAAATATAGATAATATTATTTTAAATATCGAAAATCATATCAGAGGTTATTTAAATACAAATCAAATATTATGTAAAAATTTTTTAAAACAAAAAAAAGGTCATATAATTAATTTTTCTTCCATGTATGGAAGCAAACTACCTATAAATGAAATTTATAAAAAAACTGAAATTCAAGAAACACCTTTGGATTATATCCTTAGTAAATCGATCATAAATAAATTTACCAAATATATGTCTAAAGAATTTAAAAAAAATAATATTAGGTTTAATTTAATAAGTCCCGGGGGTATATATGATAATCATTCAAAAAAGTTTGTTAAAAATTATACTAAACTTACTCACTCTAATAAAATGCTGGATCCAACTTGTATTGCAAAATTGACAGAATTTTTATTAAATGAAAATTCAAAATTTATATCTTCACAAAATATTGTTATCGATGATGGATTTTCAATTTAATGATACCTGTACGTTTGATACCTAAATTAGATATTAAATCATTAAATTTAGTCAAGGGAGTTAGAATGGAAGGTTTGAGGGTCATGGGCGATCCCTCAGAATTTGCATTTAATTATTTCAAGGAAGGTGCAGATGAAATATTTTATCAAGATGTTGTATCCAGTTTATATGGAAGAGAAAATTTGATTAAAATATTATCAAAAACTGCAAACAACATATTTATACCAATAACAGCTGGGGGTGGAGTTAAAAATCTTGAAGATATAAATAAACTACTTAATTCAGGTGCTGATAGAGTTTCAATAAATACACATGGTTTATTGAACGTAGATTTGATAAAGGATGCTATTAAAAATTTTGGCAGTTCAAATATTGTTATATCAACTGATGCATTAAAAGATGGACCAAATAATTATTATCCACTTTACAATTATGGAAGAGATCAGTCAGAATATGATCTAGTAGATTGGTTAAAAATTTGTGAAGATTTAGGGGTCAGTGAAATATTTATTTCATCTATCTTAAATGATGGCACTGGAAATGGCCCTGACTTCGAATTACTTGATTTGGTTAAAAAAAATATTTCTATCTCAATAGTTTACAATGGAGGTATAGGAAATTTTGATCAATTGATTAGATTAATTAAAGATTATTCTCCAAACGGTGTTTCCATGTCCTCAATTTTGCATTATAATTTATTATCAAGAGGTAAAGTTAACATCGATAGTATTATTACGGGAAATGTTCACTATATTAAGTCTAAGCAGGTTCCAAAAAAAATAACGCATATGAATTTAATTGAGATTAAAAAGAAATTGTTTGAAAAAGGTATAAATTGTATTATTTAGTACACTACACATGGCATTTAAAAGAGGTAATTTAGAAAATCAAGTTACAAAAGTTCCAAAGACACTCAAGTGGTGTAAAAAGTGTGTAATGTCCAATCAAAGACCTAGGATATCTTTTGATAAAGATGGTGTGTGTTCTGCATGCAATTTCTATAAATATAAATTTAAAGTTGATTGGGAAAAAAGAGATAAAGAATTAAATATTTTACTTGATAATCACAGAAGTAAAAATGGTGAATGGGATATAATTGTTCCTAGTAGCGGTGGAAAAGACTCTGCATATGTAGCACATCAGCTTAAGTTTAAATACAATATGAATCCGTTGTTGGTCACATGGAGCCCGTTAAAATATACAGATATTGGTTTTCAAAATTATAACTCTCTGAACGATAGTGGTTTTACTTGTATAAAGGCAAATCCCAATGGACTTCTTCAAAGAAAACTAGCCAGACTTTGTTTGGAGGAATTAGGAGATGCTTTCCATGTTTTTGTTTTAGGTCAAATGTTTTTTCCTCTTCATATGGCTTTAAAATTTAATATTAAACTTATATTTTATGGTGAAAATGGAGAGCCAGAATATGCGGGAGACCCAGCTATTGCTGATAAACCATACTTAGATTTAATAGAAGATAAAAAATGGACAAAAGATTACCTTAAAGGTTCAGGATTAAATGAATTAATTGAATATGGTATTAAAAATAAAGATTATTTATCTGAAAAAGATATTACAAACGCAGATCTAAGTTTTTATAATCCGCCAAGTGAAAAAGAAATGATCGATAAGGATATTAGAAGACATTATTATTACAGTTACTATAAAAATTGGGATCCTCAAGAAAACTTTTATTATGCTGTAGAGAATTCTGGATTTAGTCCTAATCCAACTAGGAATGAAGGGACTTTTTCTAAATATGCAAGTTTGGATGATAAGCTAGATGGTTTACACTTCTATTTGAGATATATAAAATTTGGTTTAGGTAGATGTAGTGAAGATGTTGCGCATGAAATTAGAGAGGGACATTTAACTAGGGAAGAAGGTTTGGCATTAATGAAAAAATATGAAGGTGAATTTCCTGAAAAATATTTTCAGGAATGCCTAGAATACCTTGATATTACGAAAGACCATTTCTGGGATATAGTTGATTCTTGGCGTCCTGAACATTTATGGAAAAAAAAAGGTAATAAATGGGAGATAATTAATAATTTATAGATGATAATTAATATTTTCATTTATATTTATAAATAAATTACTTTTAATTTTATTAAGATTATTAAAAATAAAATTCATTATGGAGAAAGTCATTATTATTGCTGAAGCTGGAGTGAACCATAATGGAAGTTTAATTAAAGCATATAAATTAATTGATGAAGCAAAAAAAAGTGGATCAGATTTTGTAAAATTTCAGACGTTCATTCCAGAACTTTTAGTAATACCAAAAACCAAAAAAGCGAAATACCAAAGCAATAAAGATAAAAAACAAACGCAGTTAGAAATGTTAAAAAAATTAGCTTTGCCTCTACCAAGTTTTATAAAAATAAAAAAATATTGTAGAAAAAAAAAAAATTAAATTTCTCTCAACACCTTTTGACACTGAATCAGTAAGACTTTTAAAAAAAATAAACCAAAAAATAATAAAAATATCTTCTGGAGATTTAAATAATTATCCTCTTTTAAAAGAAGTATCAAAATATGCTAAACAAATCATACTATCGACGGGAATGTCTAATTTAAAGGAAATTAATGAAGCAATCAAAACAATTAAAAAATTTAATAAAAAAATTAAGATTAATATTCTTCATTGTACTTCACAGTATCCAGCAGTTGAACAAAATTTAAATTTAAGAGCTATCAGTTTATTAAAAAAAAAATATAATTTAGATATAGGTTATTCTGATCACACAAAAGGTAGGGAGGCATCTATAGCGGCGATAGCCCTAGGAGCAAAAATAATTGAAAAACATATAACTTTAAACAATAAAATGAAAGGCCCAGATCACAAAGCAAGTTTAAATCCTATTGATTTTAAAAGATTTGTAGATTCCATCAGAATAACAGAGGCATCATTAGGAAAAGAAAAAAAAATAATTACTAAATCAGAAATAGATGTAAAAAAAGTTGCAAGAAAATCTATAGTCGCATTAACTGATATTAAAAAAGGAGATTTATTTTCAGATAAAAATATTACTACAAAAAGACCTTCAACAGGACTAAGTCCAATGAAATGGGAAAATTTGATTGGTAAAAAAAGTAAGAAAAATTACAAAATAAATGATTTCATCAAAAAATAAAAAAAAAATATTATTAATTACAGGTTCCAGATCAGATTATGGTTTATTAACATCACTTATTAAAGAAATAAAAAAAAAAAGCTATTACAATCTTAAAATTATAGCAACAGGATCTCATTTTGATAAAAATCATGGCTACTCAATTAAAGAAATACTTCATGATAAAATTAAGACTAATTATAATTTGAAAAATAAACCAAGAAATTATTTAATATCAAGTATTTTATCCTCATCATTAATTAATGCGGTAAAATTTTCTAAAATTTTAGATAAAGAGAAACCAAATGCAATTATTATTTTAGGTGATAGACATGAAATATTACCAATTGCATTTGTATCTTATGTAATGAATCATAAGCTAATTCATTTTGGTGGTGGAGAAAGTACGCCAAATAATTATGATGAAGGTATAAGACACTCTTTGTCCTTTTTTTCTACATATCATTTTGTAACAAATTTATTTTATAAAAAGAATTTAATAAAAATGGGTATAAATAAACGAAATATTTTTGTATCAGGTAGTTTAGGAATAGATAAAATCATAAATTCTAATTTTAAAAAGAAAAAAAAAATACCATCTCAATTTAAAAAAATTTTTAATAAGAAGTGCTTTTTAGTTACGTTTCATCCTACTACAAAGCTTACTACTTTTGAAAATATAAAATCATTAAAAAACTTACTTGAAGCTCTTAAAAAATTTAAAGATTTTAATTCTATAATCACACTTCCAGCTAATGACAAGGATAGCTTCCAGTATATGAAAATATATGATAATTTTTCAAAAAAAAATAAAAACTTTTATATTTTTAAAACTCTAGGACATGAAAATTATATAAATTTTGCAAGTAATTCTGATTTAATAATTGGAAATTCCTCAAGTGGAATATTAGAAATTCCATCATTAAAGAAAATTTCTATAAATGTTGGATTGAGACAAAAAGGAAGGATTTTTGGTAATAGTGTAATCAATGTAAATACTGAAAAATCTAATATAATTAAAGCAATAAAAAAGGGTTTGAGTTTAAATAAGGATACTAAATTTATAAGTAAATTAAAAAACCCATATGGTGATGGATTTGCATCTTTAAGAAGTCATGAAATATTCAAAAAAATAATATAATTCTATTTTATGTAATAAATAAAAAATTTTATAAAATCATGACAAAAGTTGGAATAATTGATATCGGAATAAGCAATTTATATAGTATTTATAACTCTGTAAAAAAATTTGAAAGCGACACGGTTATAACAAATGACCCAGAAAAATTACTAAATGCATCAAAATTAATTTTACCAGGTGTTGGAAGTTTTCCAACTGCTATGAATAATTTAAAAAAAAATAAAATAGATAAAATAATAATTAATCATATAAAAAAAAAGAAACTTTTTTTAGGTATATGTTTAGGTATGCAATTATTATTTGAAAAAAGTCTAGAGATTACTGAGACAGAGGGTCTTAAAATTTTTAAGGGAACAGTAGAACCATTTAAGAAAAATTCTTTTGTAAGAACTCATATTGGATGGAATAAAATAGAATTTGATAAACAGAACAAGGATTTAAAAATATTCAATGATATAAAAGATAAATATTATTATTTTGTTCATTCATATTATGTAAATAAAAAACAAAAATTTGAACATGAAATCAAAACTAAGTTTTTGGAAAATAATTTTTGTTCTGGGTTTAAAGAAGAAAATGTTTATGCGTATCAATTTCATCCAGAAAAAAGTTCCAAACAAGGACAATTGTTAATAGAAAAATTTATAGATTTAAATGATTAATATTTTGGTTGTTGGATCTGGGAATGTAGGTTCACGACATATACAAGGATTAGTAAAGCACAATAAAAAAAAATTTATACATATTGTTGAGACATCATATAAATCTAAAATAAATACTATAAAAAGAATAAAAGATATCAATTCTAATTTTCATGATTATAAGTTTTATAAAAATATACCTATAATAAATAAAAAATTAAATTTAATTATAATTTCAACAAAGAGTGGTCCGAGACTTACTATTCTGAAAAAAATATTATCCGTTTGCAATTTCGAAAATATAATTCTTGAAAAAATATGTTTTAAAAATATTAAAGAGTTTTTTGATGCTAATAAATTATTAAAATTAAATAAAAAAGTTGCTTATATTAACTTTGTAAGAAGAGAATTTAAATTTTATAAAAAATTAAAAAAAAAAATAAATTTTAAGAAAACTATTTTTTTTCAAATATCTGGTAATTTTAATTTAGCTTCTAATTTAGTGCACTTTTTAGACTTGTTAGATTTTTTAAATATCAAATTTGATATTAAAAATTTAACAACCTCGAATATAAAATATAAAATTTTAAATTCAAAATATCTTGATATTTCGGGTAATATTTTTGTTCAATCTGCTAAAGGGGTTTATTTTAATTTTTGTGATAATGATAAAATTAAAGACACTATAATTAAAATTATTACTGAAGATAGTGTTTTAGAAGTAAATGAAACAATGCAAACCTGTGAAATTCAATCAAGAAAAGATAAAATAAATTTAAATTATAAATACGAGCACATAAGTGAAAACTCAGAAGCCTATGCTAAAAAAGGTAGATTTATAAAAAATATAGATACAAACCTTAACACATTAGATCAAAGTTTAGATATTCATAAAAAATTATTTCAAATTATGGAAAGAGTATATAAAGAAAATAATATTAATAAAAAATATATAATTACTTAAAAATGAGTACAAATCTTATTGATCATATAAAGTTTTTTTGGAATAATTTTATTGATAAAAAAAAAACTATAATACTAGTTATAATAAGTCTTTTTGGTTCTTTTCTTGAACTTGTATCTCTTGGGGCTGCGATACCTTTAATATTAGTAATAGTAGAAAATGATATTTCTAACTATCCAATTGTAGAAAATTTTTTTTTATTTTTTGATGCAAATTCAAATGCGCAAAGAATATTTATAAGTATTATCTTTTTCTTATTAGGTTTTTTTTTAAGATCTATTTTTTTAATATATGTAAATATTTTTAGATTAAATTATAGTTATAAGCTTAACATAAGTTTGTCAAAAAAAATTCACGAGAATATTCTTAGTCAATCAATCTTATATTTTACAAAAAATAAAACATCTACATTAATTCAACATAATTATAATGAAGTTGGAATATTGACGGGTAACTTAGTTTCTTCTGTTATACAAATAATAATTGACTTAAGTTTTTTTTTGATGGCAATTTTTTTCTTTATAAAAATAGAGCCTACTGGAACAATGATAATAGGATCTACTTTCTTTCTGCTTGCAATAATTTATATTTTTTTGATTAAAAAACATTTAGTTAATTTTGGTGAACAGAGGTTGGTAAACAACAAAAAAGTACTAAATGAGTTAATGCAAAATTTCACATCAATTAAAGAGATTAAACTCTCAAAATATTTAGATTATTTTGTTAACTTATTAACATCTGCTGTTACAAAAGATGGGAGAGTTGGAGTAATTGAAAAAACAATTTACGATGTAACAAGACATATATTTGAATTTCTGATTGTATTAGTATTTTGTTTATTATTGTATTATTTTTATTTTATTCACGGTGATCTAAAATATACTGTTTTTATAATGGGAATTTATGCTCTAGCAGCTTTTAGAATTTTGCCATTATTAAATAGATTAATTATTGCTTATCAAGGCTTAAAATTTTATCTACCAGCCCTTAAAACAGTAAATGAAAATTTAAAACTAGAAAATAAAAAAGAAATTTTAAATTCATCAACAGAGATTAAATTTTTAAATAAAATAGAAATAAAAGATTTAAGTTATAAGTATTTGGAAAGTAATGAATTTACCTTAAAGAATGTTAATCTCACAATTAATAAAAATGATATCATTGGTATCTATGGACCGAGTGGCTCAGGCAAAACAACCTTAATAAACATAATTATTGGTCTTATATATCCTGACAAAGGAGTGATAGAAGTTGATGGAAAAAATATAAATAATTTTTTATTAGATTGGAGAAATAATATTGCTTACGTAACTCAATCTTTTAAACCAAGAGATGTGTCAATTGAGGAAAATATAGCATTTGGCATGAAAGATTCTAATTTAGACGAAAAAAGAATGAGTGAAGCAATAAGAATTTCACAATTAGAAAATTGGGTTCAAAATTTACCCCAAAAACAAAAAACAATAATATCTGAAAACGCAACTAATATTTCAGGCGGTCAAAACCAAAGAATAGCAATTGCAAGAGCAATTTATAAAAATACAGATCTCATAGTACTTGACGAAGCTACAGCAGGTTTGGATAACGATACAGAAGATAAATTTTTAGAATTTGTTAAAAAAAATGAACTTAAAAAAACTTTTATTATTATTTCACACAGTAAAAAAGTTCTTTCAATTTGTAATAAAATTTTTGACTTAACAAATAAAAAATAATGTATAGAAAAATTAATTTATTATTAATAGGTTGTGGAAATATAGCCCATGAACATATTAAATGTTATAGAAATATTAATAATGTTCAAATTAAATGGATATACTCAAGGACTCCAAAAAAAACCATAAAATTCAAAAATAAATATAAATCTTTAAATTTAGAAATAGTAGAAGATCTTGAAAAATTTATTAAACAAAATAAAAATAAAATAGATGCAGCTTTAGTATTAGTAAATTATGATCAAATTTTTAATATTTCTAAGTTATTATTAAAAAATAAAATAAACTTATTTATTGAAAAACCACCAGGTTTAAATCTAGACCAAATAAAATTGCTGAACAATTTAAGTCAAAAAAATAGATTGATAAATATGGTAGGTTTTAATCGAAGATTTTATTCAAATATTGAATATGTAAAAAAAAATGAAAAAAAATATGGTCAATTAAATGGTTTCAATGTTGAGTGCAATGAAAGATATTGGTTACTTAAAAAAATTAAAAGTAAGGAGGAATTAAAAGATTGGATATATTGTAATTCGAGTCATGTAATAAACTTATTACTTTATTTTTGTAAAGATTTAAAAAAAGTTAAAACTTTTAAGTTGGATGGAAATTTACCATTTATAGAAAAATTTGTAAGTATTTTAAAATCTAAAAATAATATTATAGGATCAATAAATTTTTTTTCAAATTCTCCAGGTGGGTGGAAGATAAAGCTGTATTATGAAAATGTTACTGTTGATCTTCACAATTTAGAAAAAGGATTAATTATAGATAGAAAATTCAAAGAAAAGTTAATACCTCAAAATAAAGAAGATAAAATATATAAACCGGGATTTTATTCACAAGCTAAATATTTTATCAGCTTAATAAGAAATAAAAAAAAGATGATTAGAGGTAAAAATGATTTAAAAAGTTCAATCAGTACCTTTCAATTAATCGATGAAATTACAAAATAATCAACAAAAAAAAGAATGTGTAATTTTAAATCATCATAAAGATATTGATAAGTTCTAT
>MDSV01233841.1_pt1 | contig 13224 bp, 13 predicted proteins | sample 810851 | NCBI WGS metagenome assembly MDSV01 (sample SAMN05326640, study PRJNA326480) | marine metagenome | isolation source: seawater | place: Atlantic Ocean: North East | collected 2012 | reverse complement strand
TATAAAATAAATCACAAAGGGATCCTTAAACTTGAATGCTTCGAAGATTAATAGAATAAAAGGTGTAAAAAAAAGAAAAAAACCAATTAATCCTAATTCATTGAATATCCTAAAATAACTAGCATCTGGCATTGTAATCAAAGCCAATTCGTTGTTCGGTGAATATTTACCATAGCCTTCGCCAATAAGCATAAAGAAAACATTAGAATTATTTGTTATAATAGCTTGGCTCTTTCTGTCAGATTGAACTTTTGAAAATCTAAAACTCTCAATTTCCTCCAGGAATTTTTTTGAAGAAAAAATAAGAGATTCATTATCATTACTAACATTGATACTGATAGTCTTGTATAGTGATGTAATACCAAATAAAAAAACAGAGGTTATCAATATTATTTTAAATATTGAAAATCTATATAAAATATATATTGACAAAGAAACTATTAATCCTATAAATGCAGCCCGTTGTAATGTTAATATCGAAATAAAAAAAAATACAAATAATAGTAAGTATCTGTATTTGAATTTTACCTTTTTGAATAATATGATAGCAAACATAAGTTGTGCAAAAAAGCTCATAATAATAGGTGTATAATATGACGAAAAATTAAATCTAAAAGGCTTCTGTTCAAAGACATTCAAGAGCCAATTGGGCAGGTATAATCCTAATCTATATATAAGCCCTATGATTATGACTAAAAATAAACAGTAAAATAAATATTTAAAAAAGGTATTTTTCTCTTTTTTATTAAATATTTTCCCAATAAAGTAGAATAAAATAGGAATTATTGAATATAAAAATTCTCTTAGAATGCTTGAAATGTTAATACGATTATCCAGAGTAAAAAAAAGAAGTAATGAAATGGTTAAATAGAAAAAAACTAATAAAAATATTATACTTATATTAAATTTAACAGAGTATAAATAACCAATGATCCTGTTTGAATAAGTTAAAATAGCTAACAACAGTATTGAAAATAAAATAAATTGATTGATTAATGAAATTGACGAATTATCCAAATATATTTGAAAAATTAATGGATAAAAAACCATAAGATAAATTATGAGAATTTTGAATGAAAGATTAAGTTTTGTCATGATTTATTTAAGATTATTTTATTTCTCAAATAATAAGCTAAATTGAGAGCAGGTTCTAATTTTAGGTAATATGTTATAAAAAAATAGATTATAAAAAATAAAGGGGATAGAATTAGTACTAAAAAGTAAGAATTAGGAATAATAAAAATCTTGATTGAAAGCAAAATTATAGAAATTAATCCTATAGAAACTAGACTTGAAATTAAATACTTTATAAAGCTATTAGAAAAATTAAAAAAAGTTAAAATATCCATCTTTCTTAATAAATAAAATAATAAAAAACCTGCAAATAAAGAGGTTATGCTTGTTGCTAGTGGCAATCCAATATATCCAAATTGATTTATAAGAATAATGTTTAAAAAAATGTTTAGTATAACCGAAAATATACCTACAAACATGGGAGTTTTGGGTTTTTTAACTGAAAAAAATATTTTAGTAAAAAAACCAACTAATCCAACTCCAATAATTCCAATTGAGTAAAAAATTAGACTATTACTTACAATATGACTGTCAGCTGCAGTAAAACTACCACGTTGAAAAACAATTGTTATTAGTTCATGACTAAAAAAAACTAAGAAAATTGTGATCGGGATTGATGAGAATAAAATGAGTTCGATTCCTTTAACACATAGATTAATTAGTTCACCTTTGTTAATTTTTTTTGTTAAAAAAGAATACAGAGGGGTAATTATCGACAAAATAAATAGCCCAATAAAAAGTTGTCTAAATTTTAAAGATAAAGAGAAAGCAGAAATAATTCCATCGGATAAATTTGAAGCCATGGTTCGATCAACTAATGTATTAATAAAACCCGCTATTGAACCAAGGAAAATTGGTAACAAAAGTCTAAATGTTAGAGCTGACTTGGCATTAAAAACTTTTACTGTTGGAATAAAACGAAGATAAAAACTGTTTGCACTAATTGCGTGAATAACAGATTGTAACATGTAACCCATTACAGTCGCTATCATCAAACCCTCGATTCCAAAAATATCATTAAAAAAAAGTAAATATATAATTAATGGAATATTCAATAAAATTCCTTCACAAGTTGGTGTTATAAACTTTTTTTTATCTTGATGATAAGCACTTAAAATGGAAGTAATAAAATTGAAAACCACAATTATAGAGCCCAGTTTTACAAGTTTAATAGACAAATTTGCTTTATCGACAGAAAAACCATATGCAAAAAGATCAACAAGTCCAGGTGAAAATAGAAATATAAAAGTGGCAATTGATAAAGAGATTAAAAAGAATATTGTTAAAAGGTTTGAAAAATATTTATTTTTTTCGTTTTGGTTTTCAATCGATCCAGACACTACCATTAGTGATGAAATAAGACCACTATTAGTTAAGTTAAAAAAAACAGTACAGATAATTACAGCAATAAAATATGAGTCAGTTTGTGACGTTAAACCATATTTATAAGTAATCAAAAGATCTCTGGCAAATCCTAAAATCTTAGAAATTAAACTAATAATTATAATCTGTGAAATAAATCTAGTTAACACTTAAAAGAGGTTTATAAAAATTAAATATTACGATACTTAATAATTACTTTATGACTGTACACTTTCTAAATTTTTTTTTATTTTTTTCTTCAAAAATTCTATTTCAATCTTACTTAAAACTATATTCTTTTCTAAGTCTGGAACGCCAGGGAATCCGAAATCTTTAAATTCTTTATTTAACATATTTCTTGAGGTTTCATATCTTGGAATTGTATGAAAGTGAACCACAGGGTCTTGCATCATTAACATCAGATGGTTTATTTTGGTATATGAAAAACATTTCATTAAAGTTTTTTCCATTTCAAAAAATATTAATTTGAGTTCACCAAACGAACTTTGATCTAAATCACCAAAATTTAAAACATTATCTTTTGACAGAAGAACACTACTCCCTAGGGTTGGTTGTGATGGTCTTATTAACCACATCCAATGATCATATTCTTTGACTAGCGATTGTGGATAAGCAAATTTACATTTAGCTTTTTCAAAATGAACATTTTTAAAATTCATTATTCTTTAAGTCTTAATATTTTTTTTATAAAACTCATAAGTTTCCCTTAAACCACTTTCAAAATTGGTATCACATTTAAAATTTAAATCATTTTCAAGAATACTAACATCAAGACATCTTCTTGGTTGGCCATTTTCTTTACTTTTATCCCAAAATACCTCTCCATTAAACCCAGTTATTAATTTAATTTTTTCAACTAAATCCTTAATACTAATCTCTTTTCCATTACCAATATTGATAGGTTTTGGAGAATTATAATCAACCATACATTTAAGAATTGCTCTGGCTGCATCTGTAACATAAAGAAATTCTCTGGTTGGACTACCATCCCCCCAGAGGGTTACTGATTTTAAGGAATTTTTTTTGGCATAATCCATTTTTCTTATCATTGCCGGAATAACATGAGAAGTTTCCAAATCAAAATCATCCCCCGGACCAAATAAATTTATCATAAGTAGATGTATTGAATTGAAACCATATTGAGAGTTGTAAGCTTTTGTTTGTTCCATCATAATTTTTTTTGATAGACCATAAGAGGCGTTAGTTTCCTCTGGATAACCCTCCCAAATTTCAGATTCCTTGAACGGGATTTTTGCAAACTTAGGATATGCACATACAGTACCAATGCCAACAAATTTATCGACTCTGTATTCATATGATTTATGCTGTATCAAAATATTCATTAAAGTGTTATTATATAATTGATTGGCAGGATGTTTTTTACTGTATCCAATGCCACCTATATCAGCAGCAATATGAACAACAATATCAGGTTTTTTTACTTTAAAATATTTATCGATAGAATCTATTTTTAACAAATCTAAAATAGTTCTAGAGGGTGTTAAAATTTTTTTAAAACCATTATTTTTAAGAACCTCTACAAAATGAGAACCAAGAAAACCATTTGAACCAGTCACCAAAATTTTTTTATTTTCTAGTATCATTTTTTTATTAATTAGTTTCGTTATAAATTAACTTTATTTTAATTATTCAAAGTAATTTAAAGTTTCATATCCTCCTTTTTTTAGGTATTGATCTTTTGTCATTAGTTTTAGATCGCTATCCATCATATCTTTAACTAGTGCTTTCAGATCATATTCCAGTTTCCATCCTAATTTTGTTTTTGCCTTCGTGGGATCGCCAATTAACATATCTACTTCAGTAGGTCTAAAGTACTTAGAATCAATACTTAATACCTCTTTTCCAATTTCAAGTTGATAATTAACATTATTACACTTAGAAATAATTGCTTTTTCTTGTAAACCTTTTCCTGAAAATTCAATCTCAATTCCAACATGTGCGAAAGCCATTCTAACAAAATCACGAATAGATGTAGTTTTCCCCGACGCAATTACCCAATCCTCTGCTTCCTCTGCCTGTAATATCATCCACATCATTCTAACATAATCTTTTGCATGCCCCCAATCTCGTTTTGCGTCTAGATTTCCCAAATAAAATTTGTTTTGAATACCTAATGCTATTCGGGATACTGCCCTTGTAATTTTTCGTGTAACAAATGTTTCCCCTCTTATTGGACTTTCATGATTAAATAGGATTCCATTTGATGCAAACATTCCATAAGCTTCACGATAATTCACCGTTATCCAATACGCATACATTTTAGCTACAGCATAAGGAGATCTTGGATAAAAGGGAGTGGTTTCAGTTTGTGGCACTTCTTGTACTTTTCCGTATAATTCTGATGTAGAAGCATGGTAAATTCGAGTTTTATTTTCGAATCCTAAAATTCGAATAGCTTCAAGAAGTCTCAAGGTGCCTAAAGCATCAGTATCAGCTACATATTCTGGAACTTCAAAAGAAACTCCTACGTGAGACATGGCAGCTAAATTGTAAATTTCATCCGGCTGTATTTGTTTGATTAGTCTAATAAGGTTTGTACTATCGGTCATATCCCCAAAATGGAGGTATAATTTAGTACTTGAAAAATTAGGATCTTGATATAGATGATCAATTCGTTGAGTATTAAATAGTGATGCTCTTCTTTTCAGACCGTGTACTTCGTACCCTTTTTTCAACAAAAATTCTGCTAAATAAGCTCCATCTTGTCCTGTAACACCTGTTATTAAAGCGACTTTTTTTTGCATAAAATAATTTTTAGTTAGTTATGGTTAGTTAATTATTTTCATATCATTTTGTTTATTTCACTTAGATTAAAATAGTCTTCATCTTTAGCAAATGAATGATTTAATTTTTTTGCAGTTGTAAATAAAATAGACTTAATTAAAGATTTCATTATTAAATTAGTAAACTTAAGTATTCGCCACAAAATAAATTTATCAAAAGGAACGCTCTCTTTTGTCTTAATTCTATTACTGATTTCCTTACTTATGTTTGTAATGCCCATACTAGATTTGATATAATATTCTGAAATATTTTTATTTTTCTTAAAATTTTTTTCTAATGAACCAATTAATTCATCCGCTGTATTCACAAAATCATCAGAAAAATCTACCCACCACAGGTAATCTAAATTTTTGTTGTGATTAAAACATATAACAGTTTTGTCTACAGTCAAAGCGTCAACAATTAGGGTACTGTAATTTGTTAATAAATAATCTGATGATAATAATATTTTTATTGGGTCCTCATCTTGAACTAACAGGATATTTTTTGGTAACGAAAAATTATTTTTTTTAAAAAGTTGATTGTACATTTTAATTGAAACAGTTGGATGAGGTTTAAATATAAACTGATATTGTAAAAATCTTGGATTTTTTTCTAAATGTTTAAATACTTGTATTAGTTTATGAATAGTTTTTTTGTCATGATTCTGTTGAATCAACAACCCGTCAAGAGATCCTCCAAAAGCAACAATTTTTTTTATTTTTTCTTCGGAATAAAATGCTAATGAGTCAGTAAGAGCAACAAAAACTATCTTCTTTTTCGGTTCTAGATTATATTTTAAACATATATTTTTTTTTATCTCGTGTGAATTATCTCTAAGCATAAGAATTGCCTCAGAGTAGGGTCTTCCAGATACGACCAAGTTTTTATGAATTACTCCTCCTGCGCTAAGATATTCTTTAAAATGATTTCCCCAGCAAAAATTTATTTGCTTTTGTTTTGAAATTTTTGTTTTTGGCAATTTAAATTTTCCTGTGAAAGGAAATAAAAATTGTTCATAATTTAAATTAAAATATAAAATATCATCACCATAAATTTTATAATAGATATCACATATAGAATTTTTACCAAAGCCAATAAAAGGAGTTATTATAGATTTTGGTTTATAATTTAAAAGAACCTTGTGCTTGTGATAGCTCATTGAAGCTATTATTACTTTCAAACCATATTGTTGAAGTTTATTTTTTATTAATTCAGAAATATAAAGTTCCCTTGGAACGTGTTCAATAAATATTATTGCATCAACTTTCATAAAAAATTAAATTATCGTCCAACCTCCGTCAATAGTAATATTTTGACCTGTGACATATGAGTTATTTTCCTCTAATAGGGATTTAATTATTGAAATAAAATCATTTGGTGATGCCATTCTGCCTGATGGATTTTGTTCCAAGTATTTTGATAAAAATGATTCATCTTGATTGTCGAAAATTCCACCAGGACTTATACTATTTACTGTTATTCCATTTTTGATCAATTGAGCCGCGTAAAACTTAGTTAATCCAATTACGGCATGTTTACTAACTGTGTATCCAGGTGTTTGTACAACACTAGAGTCAACATATAATCTAGGAGTTGGTGCAACTGAAGCATATAACGACCCTACATTGATAATTCTACCAAATTTTTGAGATTTCATTATTTCAATTAGGGTTTCTATTGCCAAATATTGTGCGGTAACATTAACATTAAGCGTTTCTTTGAAGACTTCAATTATTTCTTTTTTACTGCTTCTTGTAGCATTAGTTATCGCTGCACAATTAATTAAACCATGAAGGTAAAATTTTTCTTTATTTATAATATTTTTAATATCATCCCATGTCTTTTTCAATGTAACATCGCCCTTGTACTCAATCACTGATTTTGAATTTTTAAGTTGAGTTTTAAGATCTATTGCTATGACAATATATTTCTTTTTAAAACAGTTTACTAGGTGTCTGCCTAGTAATCCATTTGAACCAGTTATTATTATACATTTATTCATTACTAATTATTTTAAAATATTCATAATCATCCTGAGTATCCAAATCAAAACCTCTCTTTCTAGGAATTGGATAAATATCAATTTCACCCTTACTCCAATGAGATATCTTGAACAATATCAAGTAATTAAAACAAAAAATAGAACTTGACAATGAGTAGACTTTTTTTGCATCTTGTCTGTTTTGTACAACATTTTTTGAACCTAAAACAATATCATAGTTCTTACCCCTCTTCTCAACCATATTAAAATAAGGATTTCTTTCACTCTCATAGGCTGTAATTAAAACAGTATTTTGTTTATAATTATTAATTAAACCAATTATGTCACTGATCTTTCTTAAGGGAACAGAAATATCCAAATCACAAATAATAGTTGTTGGTTCTAAAATGATTTTTTTAGTTTTCAAAAATTGATTTATAGCATCTTGAAAAACTTCCCACTTTGAAGAATCAGACTTAGACAAGGATTCAGCTCTTTTAATAGAGAAAATATCTTTATAATTCGATGATATTTTTAAAAGAGTTTCGTCATTGCTGCTAAATATTACATGATCAAACTCTTTAGATTGCAAAGCTTGGTCGAAAGTATTTTCAATTAAGGTTTTTTTATTATACTTTATTAGATGTTTTTTGTTAACACCAACTGAGCCTTTCCTAGCACAAATTAAACAGATTTTCATTGTATCTCTCTTAATAAATTTAATGATTCATTATAGCTAGGAAGAAGAGTTGTTCCATCAATTAGATCATTCCATAATTCTTGATAGCGAATATCTCTGTTAATATTGAATTTTTTTTTCAATTTTCTAAACCCAAAACTAAACTCAGCATATTCACCATTGATCAGATTTAGGCTGTAAGTTTTATTTTTTGTATGGATATCAATCAGCCTGTAAAAAGAATGAGAGATACAATTGATTTCGAAATTTGCTATAATTTTTTTGTCTTTTGAATTGGCACTAATCAAAGCTACATCATGAAGGTTTTTATTAAAAAAATTTGATTTCATAGTTTTTTTTGAATAGGATAATCTTTTGTTAGTGATATAGTTGATAAAATCTAATTCGTGACTTAAATCATTAATCACTCCCCCACTTTTTGACTGATTAAAACTGTAGGACTCAAAATTATTTTCTGAGTCTCTCCATGTTTGTAGATTTTGACCTACTTTTGAATTAATAATGATTTTTTTATTTAATTTGATTTCTTTATTAAATTTTTCTTTCAAGTATTTGATACCTTCATGATACCTTAAATCATATCCAATTCTCACATCAATATTTTTCCTAAAAATTTTCATATCAAGTCTGTTTGCAGTTTTTAAATTCAAACTTGCGGGTTTTTCCAAAAAAATTTTTTGTGCCTTAAGTTCTAATACCATTTTAAGATCCGAATCATGCTTATCACTTTCTGAGGCAATTATTACAAGATCGTATGAATTGTTAATTAAATCATCTTTATAAATTTGAGTGGTATTTGACAAGGTCCTGTTAGACCTTGAATAAACATAAAAAACACAATTAGGTTGAATTTTAATTATGTTATTTAGGTGCCTTTTTGCAATAGAGCCAGTACCAATTAATAAAATTTTCATTTATTAATTAGATTAAATCATTTTTTTTGATTTGTTCACCCTTTGCGATATTCCTATTTGCTTTATTCCCATAAAGGTTTCCAATATTACTAGAATCAAAATCTCCTTTATTTGGACGTTTAAGAACAATATTTGAAGTGTCCAAGACCTCTCCAAAACTTATTTTTTTTATTGCAGTTGCCGTAGCTAAAGCAAAATCTCTTGTGACCTGTTCTTCATCAATTAAGTTCTTATTTCCACCTCTTTGTTCAAAAATGATATCAATCCCTTTTAGAAGCTCAACGCATTCTGTTTCATTAACACTACAAATTATATCTGGACCAATTCTTTCTCTTGTGTCTGTGTAGTGTTTCTCTATTATGGATGCTCCCAAAGCTATTGCTCCAAATGATGAATAATTTGTTACAGTATGATCAGATAGACCCACTGGAACACTCCCAAAAGTATTTTGAAGGTCATTAAGAGCTCCTAATCTAACTAAATTATCTGGTGTTGGATAAAGATTAGTTGTGTGTAATAATGCTAAATCTATACCAGGACTTTTACTCCTTAAAAATAAAACACTTTTTTTTACGTCTTCAATGTCGTGCATTCCAGTACTTAATATTAAAGGCTTACCAGTCTTACAAATTTTTTCTAACATTGGATAATTTTTCATCTCACCGGAACCAATTTTATATGCTGGTACATTAAATTTTTCTAATCTATCTATAGCTTCAAGTGAAAAGGGCGAGGATATAAATATCATCCCTTTGCTTTCAACATAATTCTTGAGCTCTAACTCGTCCTTTTCGTTTAGTGAGCATTCCTCAATAATCTCATAAATACTTTTAGTAGAATTTCCAGGGATTGTTTTTGAAGCCATTAATTTTGACATTTCAAATTCTGGAATATGAGTTTGATGTTTAACAACCTCAACACCAGCTCTTTCACACGAATCAACCATTTCTTTGGCAACAACTAGAGATCCATTATGGTTTATACCTATTTCAGCAATAAATAGTGGTTTAAATTTATAACCGACTTTTCTGTTTCCTATTTTCATATTTTAGTAATTAAATCTTATTGAATTATAATTTGTTATATGATTCTTAACATCCTTCAATAATTTGATCATTTCCTCTTTACTCATTTCTTCTGCAGTTGAACTATTAACAGGACCTGTTAATTTTTCCCCCAATAAATTACTTTCATTATTTTTAGTAATGACTATATATTCTGTTTTATCATCGTTTAATTGATAGGCGTATTTAAATTCTTCACTCGAAATTAAATCTTCCGATAATATTTCCCCAGGTCTAAGTCCTACAACTGTGGTTTCATCACTTATGAGTGAAGCTAATTCCACCATTTTACAAGCTTTCATCTTTTTTGAAAGAACAAAAAAAGACTCTAATTTACTTGCAAGTATTATTGATTTATTAATTAGCCTAGCTGCATCTTTAGAGGTAAAAATTAAACGCGTCATATTAACGTCTGTAATAGGCAATGGTTTATTGGACTCTTTAACATTTAACCAAAATGGCAAAACACTTCCATTACTCCAAGCAACATTGCCAAACCTACAACATACAGTATTTAAATTAGGACTATGATATTCTTCCAACAGTTTTTCCATTAAATACTTTGTCATCCCATATACATTATTAGGACTACAAGCTTTATCAGTAGATATACCGATAACTTTTTTAATGTTATATTTTTGACATATTTCAAGAACATTTAGAGTTCCTAATAAATTTATCTTAATTGCTTGAGAAGGCTGTTTTTCGGCTGTATCTACATGTTTCAAAGCTGCTGCATGTATCATTATATCTATATTTAAATTTGCAATTGCACAGTCCAGTGTGTGGATATCTTCAATAGAACCTATAATTATTTCAACATTTGGAAATTCTCTTTTTAAGCCTACCTGACTTTTTTCGTTTCTGCTGTAACTGTAAATTTTATATATGTTATAGTACTCTTTTATAAATGCCTTACCGACAGTCCCTGAGGCACCAGTTATAAAAACTTTCTTTTTCATTAGTATGTAATTTGTTTTTGAATAATTTTATTTGAAATATCTAGCTCTTTAAGATATTTTACAATTTGAAAAGATGAATTGCCATTTCCGTATATCTTGTCAGCGATGCTACCTTTCCAATTAATTGCTGATTTTATGGCTTTAACTATTTCATCTTTATTGTAATTTGAATCAAATACATTGTTAGATCGTAATCTTCCACTCTGCCGAGAGCCTATGTTAACAGTTGGTATATTAAATGTTGGGGTCTCATGAATCCCACTGCTTGAGTTTCCAATTAATGCACTAGATCTTTTAAGAAGATTAACATAGTCTGATATACAAAGCGCATCAACATATTTTTTTTCACTTGCCTTGACATTATCTATAATTTTTGCATGTCCAGCATCATTGTTTGGAAGTATAAATAATGAGTCATAGTTTTCAAATTCATCAATTGCTTTTAAAGTCTCTCTAATCTGGCTTTCAGATTTTCCAAATTCGGTTGTAACAGGGTGCTGAAGTACAAGAAAAAAAGGACTTCTTAAACTATATTTCTTTAAGACACTGCTATCATCTTTAACGTTTAATAAAGCATCAATTGAGGGGCATCCCACATCAAAAACATGTTCAGGAATTTCTCCTAGCTTTATTAATCTTTGGCAAGCATCATAATTTGCAGCAAAATGATAATGTGCAAATTTTGACATTGCATGCCTAATTGATTCGTCAATAGTACCGGTTACTTCACCACCTTGAATATGAAATACAGGTATATTCATATGAGCACCAACTATTGTAATTGCTAAATTAGCTGCTATATCAAACCCAGATAAAATAAGATCAGGTTTTTGGTCATTTAAAATATCAGGTAACTTATTTATTGCAATTCCTAAAGCTTTTGACATACCTGCACCAGAATCCTCATCGTCAATGAACATTTCAAAAGTATAATCGATCTTAATATTATCTCTTTTAATTTCTTCAATTGTATGACCGTGTTTTTCCATCAGATGGTTTCCAGTAACAATTAAAGAATATTCTAAATCATTGTTTTTTTCAATTTCCTTAATAATTGGCAAAAACCTGGAATAGTCAGCTCTTCTTTCAGTTATTATGCTAATTTTTCTCATTTTTTACATAAATTTTTTTCACTTAGTTTTCATGGCTTCGCCATCGTCTGTCACATTTATGACTAACAAAAATAATATATATTTCTATCTAGTTACGCTAACTCTAGCTTCACACTGTAACCAATAGATTTCAAATAAATCCAAACATTTTTGTTTGAAATCCTATTTACAATTCCCTCTTCATTGTTAAATAATGACAGGTTATATTTATCACCAATTTTAACTCCTAATGCTTTAATTTTTTTAAAATTGCAATCCATATTTGTATATTTTTTTAAAATATCAATTTCAGATTGCCTAACTACTGCTCGTTTTCCTAACCAAAACATATACTTAACTACTTTAGAGCACTCAAAAACTTTATTAATATCTTTATGATTTATATTAATTAACAACATTGAGGGCAGTAAAGGAACATAAATTTTTTTTTTACGATCACTCCAAACTTTAGTTTTGCTGTATACAGGACAATAAGCATTTATTCCGATAGAAAGAAGTTGTTCCTCTGCTTTTTTTTCGCTCCTTGACTTTGTATATAAAACGTACCAATTCATCCGCTATTTTTTTTATAAAGGATAATCGAATCTGAAGAAAGTTTTTGATTTAATAAAAAACTTACTTTTCGACCAATTTTCTTTTTAATTTTTGGTTTTATATTTTGCAAATACCCATAATTAACTTTTGATCCATTAATATTGATTTCGATATTTCCACTATCAATTCCCTTGGCATAATCACCCGTCAATGCTATTTGATCTACATCTCCAATTCTTTTGATTACAGTCTCAACAATCTCCTCTAGACCTAAATGTTGCCTAACGATTTTTTGTAAAATATCAAACATCGGATGTGATGTATTAGCATTGTATATAACTCTGTTATTTTTTTTTGATTTTAAAAGGTAACCAGCTCCAGATAAATTATTTAATTCCTTTCTTATTGAATTTGTTGATTCTTTGAATTCAGTTGCCAAACCGTTTAGATATCCATTGTTAGCTGCACTAACAAAAAACTTTATTAACATTCGCAGTCTAGTCTTAGATGTAATTAATGAATTTAACATATCAAGTTACAAAAGTACTTAATTTTAAGTAATAAAAGTACTTATATTATTTTTTTTCAATTAAAATATGATTTTAATTTCCTGTATATTTTAATAATTTAGCAAGTCTACTGTAAAATGTTTTTATTTTATTTGAATACGGGTCTAATAACATCACTATTTCTAAATGGCTATTTAAATAATT
>MDSV01010905.1_pt1 | contig 13224 bp, 9 predicted proteins | sample 810851 | NCBI WGS metagenome assembly MDSV01 (sample SAMN05326640, study PRJNA326480) | marine metagenome | isolation source: seawater | place: Atlantic Ocean: North East | collected 2012 | reverse complement strand
TACCGTTTTCTTACGAAGGACCTAAGAGAATGAGAAGTGCAATTATGGGATTAGAGCAATTTAAAAAACATTTAGATACAGTCATTGTTGTGCCAAATCAAAATCTTTTCAAAATTGCTAGTGAAACTACTACATTGGAAGAATCATTTAATTTATCTAATAATGTTTTAAAACATGGAGTGCAAAGTGTAACTGATTTAATGGTCAGACCGGGAATGATTAATCTTGATTTTGCTGACGTTGAAACCGTTATGAGTTCTAAGGGCAAAGCAATGATGGGAACGGGTGAAGCAGAGGGAGAAAATAGAGCGATGTCTGCTACTGAAATGGCTCTCAATAATCCACTGATTGATGAATATTCTCTTCAAGGCGCTAGAGGTTTGTTAATAAATATTACTGGTGGAAATGACCTGACGCTTTTCGAAGTAGACCAGTCCGTTAATAAAATTAGAGCTGAAGTAGATCCTGAGGCTGAAATTATTTTTGGCGCTATAAAAGATGAGAACATGACAGGGAAAATAAGAGTATCTATAGTTGCCACTGCTCTTGATGGATGTAAAACTGAGGGACAAACAGTTTTGAATATGGTTTCGCGTATTCAAAATAGAAATACAGGTTACTCAGAAAATCTTTTTTCTCACAATCAAAAAACTGAGAGCAACACCCTTAATTCTATTTATGGAGCTACGGCGTTAAAACTAGATGAAACATACGAACTTCAAGAAGAACAACAAAACAATTCTTTAAATAAATTTGAACAAGATTTAGATAATGATAATAATGTACAAGAAAAAGCAATTGAAACAGAAGAAAATTTAAACAATTTCCCATCGGGTGTTTCAATTGAAAGTGCATCTTATATTGAAAAAAACAACTTAGAAGAAAGTACAAATTCTATAGTAACAGAAAAAATTAGTAACGAGGAATACACTCCAAAATTATTCTCGGAAGACTCAAATTATCCGGCAGATGAAAAAAATTTAGAAGCTTATAACCAAGAAAATAACGACTCAGAGGAATTATTTGAGAAAGAAGCAAATGAAGATGACGATTTTGAAATTCCTGCTTTCTTAAGAAAACAAAAATTTTAATGATACTTTTTTTGATTCATGAGCAATCGTTCAACATCACTGGAATTCTCCCATTTTCCAGTGATGTTAAATGAGGTCCTAAATATTTCCTCACTTGAAAATGGTGGTAAAGTTATCGACTGTACATTTGGAGGCGGTAGTTATTCCAATGAAATTTTAAAATTCCTAAACACCAATGTTCAGGCAATAGATAGAGATAGGAAAGTGATATCTATAGCTAAAAAACTTCAAAAGAAATTTCCTCAAAGATTTAAATTTTACCAGACAAAATTTAGTAAACTTGACCAACTTCCAGTAGATTTAGTTGATGTAATAATTTTTGACTTGGGGCTATCATCTATTCAATTAAATGATCTTGAAAGAGGATTTTCTTTTAAATCTAACAAAAGATTAAATATGACCATGGGATTGAATGAAACATCTGCACTAGAGGTAATCAATAATTTAAGTGAAAAAAATTTAAAACTTATAATTAAAATTTTAGGCGAAGAAAAAGATGCGTATAGAATTGCAAAAAACATTGTTAAATCCAGAGAAATTAAAAAAATTACTAATACAGATGACTTAGTAAAAATTATCGAAAAAAGTAAAAAAGAAAAATTTTATAAAAAGATTAATCCTTGCACAAAAACTTTCCAAGCATTAAGAATTTTTGTTAACAAAGAAATAACCGAACTAATTCATGGAATTATAAACGCCAGCAAGAAACTTAAACCTGGAGGCAGAATTTTAGTTATTAGCTTTCATTCGATAGAGGATAAAATAGTTAAATATTTCTTTTCTAACTTTTCTATTAACAAATCGAGACCATCTAGATATTTGCCAGAAAAAAAAGTTAAAGATAAAGCGTTATTTAATGAATATAAAAATAAAACATTTAAAGCATCGGAAAATGAAATAAAACTTAATAATAGATCTAGGTCAGCAAAACTAAGGTTTGCAATAAGAAGCAACAACAAATTTCATTATCCAGAGAATCTTTTAAAAAAATTTAAAATATATTTAGATTTGGAGGCCACAAATGTTTAAAACTAAATTATTTATAACAATATTTTTATTTAGTATTTTTTTAATTTTTACTTCCTTAATTAAAAATGAAACAAGAATATTAGAAAAAAAAATTATAAATCTCAATTCAGAAATTTTATCTAAAAAAAAAGATATTAATGAAACTCAACTAGATTTTTACTATCTTACATCTCCAGCTGAAGTTGAAAAAAAATTAAATATTATCAGTTTTGAAAATTATAAACCAATTTCATACTCAAAAATATATTTTGATATTTTAGATTTTACCAAAATTCAAAATAAAATTTCAACTCTTCAAATCATTAATGAAAAAAAAACAAACACAAAATAAAAATCAATCAAGCTTTTACTTTGAAGACTATTTAGAAACAAATAAAAAGAATAAAAAACTAAAAAAATCAAATAATTTTCAAGATAGAATTTATTTATTATTTTTTTTCTTTTTTTCACTTATTTTGATTTTTTCTATTAAGATCACTCATATTTCATTAAATGAAAAAAATATTTTTAGTAATGATAAAGAAGACTCTCAGTTTTCTCTTCTTAGAAGAGACATAGTTGATAGAAATGGTGTAATTATTTCTAGAAATATAAGTACATTTCATGCTGCAGTAAATCCAAAATTAATAAAAGATAAAAAAAATTTTTTATTAAAATTACGGCTAAATTTTCCTGAGCTTTCAATTGAAGAAGTTGCAAAAAAATTAAATGAGGGAAAATATTTTCGTTTAAAAAAAAGAATTAACCAAACAGAGAAGGATAGACTTTGGTCTTTAGGAGAAAAGGCGATAATATTTGAGCCCTTTCAAGCAAGAATGTATACCCATGGAAATTTATTTAGTCATATTATCGGTCAAGTTGATTATGATAACTTTGGTATTTCGGGAATTGAAAAATACTTTGATAGAGATCTAAAAAATAAAGAATTTAGAGATCAACCATTAGAATTAACAGTAGATAGCAATATTCAATATATAATTAACAAAGAACTAAATAGTGCTATTGAACTATTCGATGCCACAGGTGGCGGAGCAATATTAATGGACGTTAATAACGGAGACATATTATCCTTAATTTCTTTACCGAATTTTAATATTAATCATAGGGTGTCTATCAATGATAAAAAATATACTAATAAAATAACTAAAGGCGTTTACGAATTAGGCTCAATATTCAAAACTTTTACTATCGCTTTAGCGATAGACCATAAATTAGTCAAGGCTAATACAATAATAAATAATATACCCAAAAAAATTAAATGTTCTATTCATGAAATTTCTGATCTAAAAGAGCACCCAAAAAATTTATCAGTTGAAGATATTTTAGTAAGGTCCTCTAACGTAGGTTCTGCAATTCTGGCGAAAAAAATAGGAGAAGATAAATATAAAGATTTCATAAAAAAAACAAAACTTCTTAAAAGTCCATCAATTGAGCTAGAAGAAGTCGGAGTTCCACACGAATTTAAATGGAATAAATGTAAATTAGAGACAGTTTCTTTTGGACATGGAATAACTACCACCCCTCTACAAGCAACATCTTTATATGCAGCTATAAGCAATGGAGGTAATTTAATCAAACCAAGTTTAATAAAAAATAGAGATATTGATAAACCAAAAAAAATAATTTCAAACGAAACAAGCAATGTTTTGAGAAAGATTTTAAGGCAAGTTGTCAGCAGCGAAAATGGCACTGCAAGCTTAGCAGACAAAAATGGCTTCTATGTTGGGGGAAAGACTGGCACAGCGGAAAGTTACGGTGATAAAAAAAATCGAATTAATACTTTTATTTCTGTCTTTCCAACGAATAAACCTAAATACACATTATTTATAATGTTAGAAAACCCTCAGATAAATAATAATTTAATCTATAATTATCGAGGTATAAAAACTAAAGCCCCTTATAATACTTCTGGTTGGAATTCTGTTTATTTAGCTGGCAAAATAATAGAAAAAATTGGGCCAATTTTGGCCATAAATAATGAAGAGATTTTAGGTCAGCATGTTGTTGAAAAAATTAATTAAAAGCATTCCTAAAAGTAAAGAGAATATAATTATTTCTGGACTGTCTTCAGATAGCAAAGAGATTAAAAAAAATTTTATCTTTTTTGCTATTAAAGGCAATAAAGAGAATGGTGAAAAATTTATAAAAGATGCAATTAAAAGAGGTGCCTCAGTAGTTGTTTGCTCTAAAAATTTAAAAATAGTAAATAAAAATATTTTTATAATTAAAACTGACAATATAAGAAATTTTTTAAGCGAAATAGCTTCAAGGTTTTACCAAGCAAAACCAAAAAATATATTCGCAGTCACAGGAACTAATGGAAAAACATCTGTTGCTGATATTTTTTACCAAATATTAAGGATTAATAAAGTATCAGCAGCCACAATTGGTACCTTAGGAATTAAATATAATGATAAAATGATAAAAACTAGTTTAACAACACCTGATACAGTCTCATTACATAAAAATTTACAATTTTTAAAAAGAAATAAAATTGAAAATATAATGATTGAGGCTTCAAGTCATGGACTAGAACAAAAGAGGTTGAGTCACATAAATTTAAAAGGGGGGATTTTTACAAATTTTAGTCAGGACCATCTCGATTATCACAAAACCATGGTCACTTACCTTAACGCAAAGTTAATCTTATTCAAAAATATTTTAAAGAGTAAATCCACAATTATCTCAGATAAAGAAATAAAGCCTTATTCATCATTAAAAATAATAGCAAAACAAAAAAAAATAAAACTTTTGGATATAGACAAAGAATGCAAAAAAATTAAAAATAATTTTTTTGATTTATACAGTGAATATCAAATAAAAAACTGTGCAATGGCAATTTTAGCCGCAAAATTATGTGGTTTAAAAGAAAAAAAAATATATACAGCTTTAAAAAATATTAAAGATGTTAATGGCAGGCTTGAATTAGTAAAAAAATATTCAAATAATATTAAAGTTTTCGTTGATTTTGCACATACACCCGATGCACTTATGAAAACTATTAATACTTTAAAAGATAAATATGGAAATAATATTTCATTGGTTTTTGGATGTGGGGGAGAGAGAGATTTTAAAAAAAGACCGATTATGGCAAGAATAGCTAATAACAACTGTAAAAAAATATATATAACAGACGACAATCCCAGAAATGAAGACCCAAAAAAAATCAGGAAAGAACTTTTAAAACATATTTCTAAAAATAAAGTTTTCGAATTTGGTAACAGATCCTTTGCAATAAAAAATGCTATTAAAAATGCAGAACCTAATGAAATAATATTAGTTGCAGGTAAGGGACATGAAGATCAGCAAATTTATAAAAACAAGATTATAAAGATTACAGATAAAAAAATTATTAAAACATTATCAAAAAAAATTAAAATAATTTCAAATAAAAATCAAAAATTCATTCAAAATAAATTGATACTCAACCAAATTTTGGGAAAAAAAATACCTTTTAATTTTGATGGTCTTTCAATTGACACAAGATCGATTAAAAAAGATAACTTATTTTTAGCGATTAAAGGAAAGAGATATGATGGCAATAAATTTAATACAAAAGCTTTAAAAAAAGGTGCTGGATGTATTATTTCATCTTCTATTCGAAATCAAAAAAATAAAAAAATAATAAAGGTCAAAAAATCCATTTCTTTTTTAAATTTTTTTGCAAAATTTAAACGACAACTTAACTCGGCAAAAATAATAGCTGTCACTGGCAGTGTAGGTAAGACATCAATGAAAAATTTATTAAAAAATTTATTGGATAATTATGGCAAGACTTATTGTTCCCCAAAGTCTTTTAATAACTATTTAGGTGTTCCGATTAGTTTAGCTAATTTATCCCCAGATGATAAGTTTGCAATTTTTGAAATTGGAATGAGCAAGGCCGGTGAAATAAGAGCTTTAACTAAGTTAGTCAAACCTCATATTGGATTAATTACAAATATTGGCGAAGCCCATTTGGAAAACTTTAAAAATTTATATGGAATAGCTAAGGCAAAATCAGAAATTATAGAAAAAATTGAACCCGGCGGAACTATTATATTAAATAGAGATGATAAGTTTTTTCATTTTTTATTTAAAAAAGCTAAAAAATATAAATTGAAAATTTTATCTTTCGGTATTCATAAAAATTCAGATATTCGACTTAAAAAAATAATTACTAAAGAAAATTATTCAAGAATTTTCGTAAAAATAAATAATCAAACAATTGATTTAAAGATAAAAGATTTAAATTTTCATAATGTTCTTTCCTCATTGGCAATTATAAATGCTCTAGGGATTGATATTGTGAAAATTAAACAAAAATTTGAAAATTTTGAGTCTTCAGAAGGAAGGGGAAAAAAACACACCATCTCAAGATACAATAAAAAATTCAAATTAATCGATGAAAGTTATAATGCAAATCCACTGTCTGTAAAAAACGCAATCAGAAAACTCACTTTAATTAAAAAAAATCAATCTAAGAAGTACTTGATACTTGGAGATATGCTTGAATTAGGATCTAGATCCAAAAAATATCATGAAGAACTATCTAAAGTTATTAACAGATCGGATATTGACAAAGTATTCATTAAAGGAAAAAAAACAATTTTCACATATAAACATCTTAATAAAGAAAAAAGAGGAAATATTTTACAAAATAATGAAGATATAGATTTTATTTTAAACAAAATAATTTCAAATAATGATTATCTTATGATTAAAGGTTCAAATGCAACAGGACTTAATGATTTTAGTAAAAAAATGATAAAAGGAATATAAATGTTGTTTAGTTTTTTAACTTCACTGATCGATCAATACTCTTTTTTAAACGTATTTAAATACCTTACTTTTAGAACAGGCCTATCAGTTGTAACATCTCTTGTTGTAGTGTTTATTATCGGAGGTCCATTAATTAAATTATTTTCAGAAAAAATGATCTCTGGTCCAATTAGACAGGATGGACCTATAGATCATATAATTAAAAAATCTGGCACACCAACTATGGGCGGAGTAATTATAATTATTGGAATTATTTCCAGCACACTTTTATGGGCTGACTTGACCAATGTTTATGTTTGGACTTTGATTTTTGTCGCCCTATCATTAGGTGGATTAGGACTATTAGATGATACACTTAAAATTAAAAATAAAAACTCTAGTGGACTTAAATCAAGATATAAGTTTCTCGGTCAAGTTATAATAGGAATTTTGACTTTATTAATTTTAATAAAATATTCGAATCATGAATATTTATATAATCTTTATTTTCCTTTTTTTAAAAATTTAATATTACAAATGGGAATTTTATTTATTCCATTTGGTTTGTTTGTTATTATAGGATCATCAAACGCAGTTAATTTGACAGATGGTTTGGACGGTTTGGCAACTGTTCCGGTCATGCTAGTAGCATTATCATTTACTTTGATTTCCTATGTTGTTGGCAATACAATTTTTTCTGAGTATTTACAAATTCAGTATATTCCAGATGTAGGAGAACTTTCAATTTTTTGCGGTTCAGTAGTTGGCGCCTGTTTAGGTTTTCTTTGGTATAATGCTCCACCAGCCAAAATTTTTATGGGTGACACCGGCTCTCTTTCACTTGGAGGATCATTGGCAGCTATCGCAATAATTGTTAAACATGAAATAGTTTTAGCCATTGTAGGAGGATTATTTGTCTTAGAGACTGCTTCAGTGATTATTCAAGTTGTTTCATATAAATTAACCGGAAAAAGAATATTTAAAATGGCGCCAATCCATCACCATTTTGAGAAAAAAGGTTGGGCGGAGTCAACAATTGTAATTAGATTTTGGATAATAGCTATCATTTTAGCACTAGTTGGGTTAGCCACACTAAAATTAAGGTAAAGTATGCGCCAACCTCAGAATCTTAAAGAACTATCGTTTCTTATTTATGGTCTTGGTTTATCAGGCCACTCAGTTGTGAAATTTTTTAAAAAAAAAAAAATTATAAACTTTAAAGTTTGGGACGATAAACAAAAGAAAATATTTAAGAGCAAAAGGGCAAAAAATTTAAAACAAACTTTAAAACAAGTCGATTATATAGTTTTAACACCAGGAATAAGCTTACTGAATAACAAAAATTTGAAAAAATATGAAAAAAAAATAATAACAGATATAGATTTATTTTTCCTTTTTAAAAATAAGTCTAAAAGCATAGTTGTAACCGGTACTAATGGCAAATCTACTACTTGTAAATTGCTAGCTCATCTCTTAAAAAAAAATAAATTTAAAATTTCAGTAGGAGGAAATATTGGAACCCCAATATTGGCCGCAACAAATTTAAAAAGTAATTATACAATTATTGAGGCATCCTCTTTTCAACTTTCACACTCAAAATTTATCCGTCCAGATTACGCTTTTTTTCTTAATTTATCTAATGATCACCTAGATTGGCATGGAAGTAAGAGTAATTATTTAAAATCTAAATTTAAAATTTTTAAACTTCAAACAAAAAGAAATTATGCAATAGTAAATAAAAATTATAAAAATTTCTTTTTAAAAAAAAATTATTCAAGTAACTTAATTATACCAAAAAAAAAAGATTACTTTAAAATTAAATCTGATATTAAAAATGAATATTTAATTTCTGATATTAATGATGAAAATATGAGTTTTGTATATTCGTTCTCAAAAATACTTAAAATAAAAGAAAAACTTTTTATCAATGCGATGAAATCATTTAAAGGACTTCCCCATAGATTTGAAATTTTTTTAAACAAAAAAAATATAGTTTTTATAAATGACTCTAAAGCTACTTCATTTAGGGCAACCCAATCTGCTCTTTCTAGTCTTAAAAATATCTATTGGATTGTCGGAGGGTTGCCGAAAAAAGGAGATAAAATCAAATTATCAAAACTTAAAAACAATATTTCCAAGTGTTATTTAATAGGAAAAAATACAAATTTTTTCAAACGTCAACTACAGAATAAATTATTTTTTGCAGAGACAAAAACTCTAAAAAATTCAATAATTAATATTTTTCGAGATATTAAACCGTTTAAAAATTCAAATAAAAATATACTGTTAAGCCCTGCTGCAGCTTCATTTGATCAATTTTCTAATTTTGAAGATAGGGGAAATGAATTTAAAAAGTTGTGTAAGAAATATGCTAAAAAGCTCATATAAATTTTACTTTATAAACTATTGGAGAAATATTGATAAAAAAATACTTTTTAGTTTTTTGGTTTTATTTTTTTTAGGCTTATTTTTTTCATTTTCCTCAACATCTTCTTTAGCAGGAGAAAGATTAAATAAAGATTACTATTTTTTCTTTACAAAACACCTTACATTTACTTTTCTAGCCTTAATAATAATGCTTACGATTTCAGTTATAAAAACAGAAGTTTTAACAAAGCTTGTTGTCCCATTATTTTTTTTATCATTTCTCTTTTTAGCATTAGTGCCAGTATTTGGAATAGAGGTAAAAGGAGCTAAAAGGTGGATAAACTTTTATTTTTTTAGTTTGCAACCAATCGAAATATTAAAACCTTTTTTTATATTAATGACTGTTAAAATAATAACCTTAGAAAAGTTTAAGAGCTCCTCGATTAAATACATATTAAGTTTTTTACTTTTAAGTTCAGTTGTAATTTTATTAATTGATCAGCCGGATTTAGGACAATCAATACTGTTAATAGTAAGTTGGATTGCTACTGTTTTTATTTCTGGAGTAAGTTTATTTTATATCTTTATCTTTTTTTCAATTTTTTTAATTTGTATAAGCTCCATGTTGTTTTTACTACCTGAAAAATTTGGTTACATAATTAATCGTTTGATCACCTTTTTTGATCCTGCTCAGGGGGATAAATTTCAGTCTTCATCTGCTCTTGATGCAATTAAATTGGGAGGTTTAACCGGTCAAGGCATGGGCGAAGGAATACTGAAAGAGAGTGTTCCAGAAGCTCACACAGATTATGTAATTGCAGTTATATCAGAGGAGTATGGATCAATTGCTTCAATAATAATATTAATTATTTTCCTTTATATTTCGTTTAGGATTATTAAAAATTGTTTTAATCAGGATAATGAATTTACAAAAATCTCCTTAAGCGGTCTAGCAACGCTATTAATTTTTCAGACATTTATTCACGCTGGAGTAAATACTAATCTATTACCAACCACAGGTATGACTTTACCATTTTTAAGTTACGGTGGATCCTCTTTAATTGGGAGCGCTATTTTAGCGGGATTAGTTTTAAATTATACAAAAAACAAAGCTTATCTTTATGACTAAACAAAAAATCTTGATTGCTACAGGCGGGACAGGCGGACACATCTTTCCAGCTTGTAGTTTAGCAAATTACTTAACTATCAAAAATTTTAATGTTCAGATTACAACAGACAAAAGAGGAGCTAAATATTTTGAGGCTCAGAATTTTAATTTAAAAGAATTGCCATCATCTCCTTTAAAAAAAGATAATATTTTTAAATTATTATTATCTATATCTATTGTTTCTTGTGCGATAATAAAATCATTTATTTTTTTAACTTTAAATAGACCATCAATTATTTTTGGCATGGGGGGATATTCTTCTTTTCCAGTTTGTTTTGCTGCATTTATCTTAAGAATTAAATTTGTGATTTATGAAAGTAATTTAATTATTGGAAAAGCTAATAAATATTTATTACCTTTTACACAAAAAATATTTGTATCTTATAAGGAATTAGAGGGGATTCCTCAAAAATATAATGATAAAATAGTAGTAGTAGGCAATTTGATAAGAGAAGAAATAATTAAAAGCAATGTATCTGATAATTTCAAAAAATTCGAAATCATTAAAATTTTAGTTTTAGGAGGAAGTCAAGGTGCAAGTATTTTTGCTGAAGAGCTACCGAAAATTTTTGAGAGATTAAAAAATAGCAATGTTGCAATTAAAGTCTTTCAGCAATGCAAGAAAAATCAAAAAGAAAAGCTAACTGAATTTTATAAAAAAGCTCGTATAGAATTTGAAATTTTCAATTTTAAAAATAACATTGCTGAGTATTATTCTAAAGCAAATTTAGTAATTACTCGTTCAGGGGCCTCGGTTTTAGGCGAATTAATTAATTTTAAAATTCCCTTTATTGCGATACCCTTACCTTCATCTGCAGATAATCATCAATTTAAAAATGCTGAGTTTTATCATAAAAAAGGTTATGGATTTTTATTGGAAGAAAAGGATATTAAAACAAAATTATTTGAACTGCTTAATTCAATTTTTAATGATAAATCATTAATAAATAATATTTTGATAAATCAGGCAAAATACTCAGATAAAGATATTTTTAAAAATTTATTTACTTTACTGAAAGAAATTTTAAATGAAAAAAATTAATTTAGGTCAAAAAGATATCATCCATTTCATAGGTATAGGCGGTATAGGCATGAGTGGATTAGCACAAATAATGAAAAATATGAGCTTTAGAGTTCAAGGTAGCGATCAAAATAAAAATAAAAATACTATTAGTTGTTTAAAATCAGGGATTAAAATATTTATTGGTCATTCTGCTAGCAATATCAAAAATGCTACAATAATTGTTAAATCTTCAGCTATTAAAAATAATAATATTGAAATCAAACACGCAAAAAAAAATAGATTACCGATTTATTCTAGAGCTGAAATATTGGCTGACGTAGTATCTTTAAAAAAAAATATTATAATCACTGGTTCACATGGAAAAACAACAACAACATCACTAGTAGCAAAAATTTTATCGGATCAAAAGTTAGATCCAACTATTATAAATGGTGGCGTAATTAATTCCTTTAATAGTAATGCTAAATTAGGGAAAGGAGACTGGGCTATATTAGAAGCAGATGAGTCTGATGGAAGTTTTCTAAAACTACCAATAAATTATTCAATTGTAACTAATATTGATAATGAACACTTAGATTACTATAAAAATTACAAGAATCTTGAAAAATCTTTTTTAGATTTTATAAATAAAACACCCCCAACTGGTAAGTCTATAATTTGTCTTGATAATAGTAATATTCGGAAAATTTTAAACAAAGTAAAAAGTAAAAATATATTAACTTATGGAGAAAATAAAAAAGCTGATTATCAAATTAAAAAAATTAAATATTATTCTGATAGCACATCTTTTGATTTAAAATTTAAAGACAAAAATAGAAAAAATAGAAATATTAAAAATATTAATGTTAAATTATTGGGAAAACACAATGCTCTCAATGCCTCAGCTGCTTTAATAGTATGTTTAAATCTTGGAGCTAATATCAATATTATCAAAAAGTCATTAAAAAATTTTTCTGGGGTTCAAAGAAGAATGACAAAAGTTTTTAGTAAAAATAAAAACGATTTTTATGATGATTACGCACACCATCCAACAGAGATAAGCTCGATTTTAGAGGGAGTTCATAACGTAAATCCTAAAAGAAAAATTATTAGTGTCTTTGAGCCTCATAGATACTCCAGAGTAAAGAGTTTAAAAAATGAATTCTCGAAATGTTTTAATAAATCTAGTTCAGTTATCATGTGTCCATTATATGCGGCTGGAGAAAAAAAGAATTTCAAGTTTAATATATTTAAATTCGGTAATTTAATTGCTAAAAATTCAAATACTCAAGTAATAATTATAAAAGATGAAATTGACCTTGCAAATTATTTCAAAAAAAATCTAATAAATAATGAAATTGTAATTGGAATGGGTGCAGGAATGATATCTAAATGGATGACTAAAGTTAAAAATTTATTATGAGATTAGACAGTAACTTCATAAAAAAGTTTGATGGAAATTTTAGCTCAAATGTGAAGCTATCTAATTATAGCTGGTTTAATTTAGGCGGTAACGCCGAGTTTTTTTTTAAGGCTAAAAACAAAAGTCAACTTATTGAGTTTCTGAGTGAAGCAAAAAAAAGAAATTTAAAAACTACAATTTTAGGTGCTGGTTCAAATACCTTATTTCGAGATAACGGCGTTAAAGGAGTTGTAATAAAATTAGGAAACGAATTTTCATACACTAAAATGATTGACGAAGAAACTTTAGTTGCAGGAGCAGCTACACTTGATCGAAAGGTTGCTGACTTTGCAAAAGAGAATAGCATAGGCAATTTAGAATTCTTATCTTGTATTCCTGGATCAATAGGTGGAGCAATAATAAT
>MDSV01015958.1_pt1 | contig 13226 bp, 15 predicted proteins | sample 810851 | NCBI WGS metagenome assembly MDSV01 (sample SAMN05326640, study PRJNA326480) | marine metagenome | isolation source: seawater | place: Atlantic Ocean: North East | collected 2012 | reverse complement strand
CATATGCGCCCGTAGCTCAATTGGATAGAGCGTCTGGCTACGGACCAGAAGGTTGTGGGTTCAAATCCTTCCGGGCGTACACATGTCTATTGAAAATCAACTAGGAGCTGTCTCTCATGAAGATTGGATGCGTCGTGCTCTAAGTATCGCATCAAAAGGAATGAGAGAAGATGAGGTGCCAATCGGTGCTATTATTGTTTATAAAAATAAAATTATAGGTCAAGGTTATAATCAATGCGAATCTTTGAATGATTCTACTGCTCATGCAGAAATGTTAGCCATTACATCAGCATCTAACACATTAGGAGATTGGCGACTGAGCGATTGCACGATGTATGTCACAAAAGAACCATGTTCTATGTGTGCTGGAGCTATTGTTAATAGCCGTGTTGATGCCTTGTATTTTGGTTGTTATGATGAAGATTTTGGTGCTTGTGGATCTAAATTGGATATTTGCGGCAATCCTGCATTTAAAACGCCTAGCGTTGTTAGGGGTAATGTTTTGGGCGGAGATGCTCTGGTATTAATTCAAGATTATTTTTTTAAGAAAAGAAAAAAGAAAAAAGATTTAGAATTTTAATTAAAGCAAGTATGGTAAAATTGCTTTTCTATCTTTAGGATAATCATCAAATGTTTCATTGTACCATTTATGCCCAGCTATAGCTCTTGGAACAAGATTTGCTATAGTCCATACAGCGAAAGATAGTCCAGCTAAAGACCATGTCATAATAGCAAATGCTACCCACTCTATAATTTCTCCTAAATAATTTGGATATGATACATACTTATACATAAATCCCTTTGGAATATGATAGCCTTTCTTGTCAGATCGTAGGCGTAATAAAATGTTATCAGATTTGACATTAATAATAGCGCCTGCAATAAATAATATCATTCCCAATATAAAATTCCATTCATAAATATATTCTAATGGATATGTTTTTATAAAGCCTAAATAGTATCCATTAACAGATCCATTAACGATATTGAACATAAATGCAAGCAATACAATTAAAAATGGCATTTTAGCTGGATTTTTCTGTCTAAAAGGATATATAATGCTTCGATTGAAGTAGTGGCCAGCCCACAATAGAAAAAACATATAAGATGCTACACTTTTATCAGTCGGACCAGCGAAGAAAAAGTATCCAAGCATGATTGGAGATATTATTTCCATTACTATCCATCCTAATTGACTTGGAATCATTAGAAAAAACCAAGACCCCCAATTTTTTTTAGCAAACTTACCATAAGGTGCTGGAATTTTTAACAAAACAAGGAAAGTAATAATTCCTAAAAGGAACCAATAGTTTAGTGCTGTTTCATAAATTTGTAACATCGACAAGAATTTATAGCTAATATTGATTCGTTCAAAATATCATTTATGACAAATAAAACAATTATAGTAACAGGTGCAACAGATGGAATCGGTTTAGAAGCTGCCACAAAGATAGCTGCTCTTGGAAATCGAGTAGGTTTGGTTGGTAGAAATCCTGATAAAGGTGTAAAAGCGATTGAGTTTATTGCCAATCTAACAGGAAATGATAAATTAGATTTTTTTCAAGCAGATTTAAGCCTTGTTTCAGAAGTTAATCAGCTTTCTAAAGATATTAAAAATAAGTATTCTGAGTTAAATGTATTATTAAACAATGCAGGTGGAGCAAACAAGAGTAAGATTATTACATCGGAAGGGCTTGAGAGAACGTTTGCAACCAATCAAATGAATTACTTTGTCCTTACTACGAATTTAATGGATATGTTATCAGCATCTGAAAATTCTAGAGTAGTTAATGTTGCATCCAATGCCCATATTGGTGCAAGTATTGATTTTGAGAATATTAATGCAGAGAAGGGATATTCATTCTGGAAAGCATATTGCATATCGAAACTAATGAACATAATGTTTACATATAAATTAGCAGAAATGCAGGACAAGGTTACAGTTAACGTCTTACATCCAGGATTTGTTGATACAAATATTGGTGGAAATGAAGGATCTGTTATTAAACGTATTGTAAAATTCGGATCAAAACTTTTTGCAAGGTCTGTAGAAAATGGAGCAGATTCTAGTATTTATCTTAGTACTTCAGATGAAGTGAGAAATGTTTCAGGAAAATATTTTTTTAAATGTAGACCAATAAAATCATCCAAAACATCTTATGATAAAGATCAATGGGAGCAGGTATGGAATTTATGTCAATCTTATAAGGAAAAGTTGTCCTAATGAAAGAAAAGATTCTTGTGCGTTCAGATTATGATTTTTTCAATACTGCATCAACTAGATGGAGAGATATGGATACATTGGGACATATTAATCATACAGTATATCTAAGTCTTTTAGAGACAAAACATAAAGGGTTTATTGAACATCTTCATGGTAGCGCTGAACATAAGTTTGGTTTAGATAGCGAAGAAGCAGGATTATTAGGTGCAATGAAGGTTGTATATATTAAGCAAGTACATCATCCTGTAGATTTAGATATAGGATACCGTATTACAAGAGTTGGTTCAAAAAGTTACGACATTCATCAAGGAATTTTTGTTAAAGGAAAAGATGTTCCTTCATTTCAAAGCATCCATACATTTGTTATGTTTAACTTTAAGGAACAAAAATCAATTCCTGTGTCAGATATTATCAAACAGAATTTGAGAGAAATAGAATGATTACATTGTTATCCCCATCCAAAAAACTAAACTTTAATGAACAAAATATTGTTCATAGTCATACTGAATGTGATTTTATCAAAAGTGCTGAGATGTTGGCAAATGAAGCAAAGAGTTTAACGGAAGATGACCTAAAAGAGCTTATGCATATTAGTGATAATCTTGCAAAGTTAAATAGAGAAAGATTTGATCGATGGTCATTGCCATTTAATCCATCCAATGCTAAGCAGGCTATATTGGCTTTTGATGGAGGAGTATATTCTGGCTTAAAAGCAGAAGAATTTCAAGAAAAAGACTTTGATTTTGCTCAAGATCACCTAAGAATTTTGTCAGGATTGTATGGTATTTTGAAGCCTTTAGATCTTATACAGCCTTATAGATTAGAAATGGGTGTATCTTTCAATAATAAAAGAGGAAAAAATTTATATGAATTTTGGAAAGATGATTTAACAAAAAATTTAAATCATACTTTAAAAAAGCATAGCAATCCAACAATAGTGAATTGCGCATCAATAGAATATTTTTCAGCCATTAACTTATCTAAGTTTGATGGAAAAATCTTATCTGTTGTATTTAAAGAGTATAGAAATGATGAATTAAAATTTATTTCTTTCAATGCAAAAAAAGCCAGAGGATTAATGGCGCAGTATATTATGAAGAATAGAATTGATGCTAATAATGATATGAAAGATTTTAATTATGAGAACTATAGATTTGATTCAAAACTTTCTGATGAATCTACTTTTGTATTCACTAGATAACTAATAAGAAAAGGGGAGAAATAAAATGAAGAAATATACTTTAATACTTTCAGTTTTATTTACAACGATTTTATTTATCGGTTGTGATAGTACTGATGGTGAAATGCCTAGACAAGCTGGAAATGCTTCAAGTGAAGCCGCTGCAGGACTAGATGCAGCACATCATGTAATGTTTGATATAGCAAGAGATGAGTTTGACAAAGGAATTGATAAAGATCCTAATTGCGTAACATGTTATTTAAATAAAGCGCATGCAGAGCAAGACAGGGTATTAAAAAGAGAACTGATTGAGACAGCTAAAGAATTATCGGAACCTGGACATCCAGAAACTATACTTGTAGAGGCTGCAGTAAGTTGGATGAATGGAGAAGGAGATCGATTTGCAGGATATGCAGATTTATATGCCAAATATCCAAATGATAGATTTCTAGCTTCGGGAGCATATAGAAGTCTTCAGGCTGAGGATAAAATAGATGAGGCTAGAGAAATGTTATTAGCGGCAGCTGAGAGATTAAATGCAGGACATTTATATAACTTATTAGCTTATTCTTATATGTGGAATATTGATCCTGATTCAGAAGAGTATGATATGGCATTGCCATATATTGAGAAATATATCGAGTTAGATCCAAAGCAAGCAAATGCACTGGATTCTCTTGCAGAGTTCTATTTAGAAAAAGGAGACTATGATTTAGCTATAAAATATTATATGGAAGCTACAGAACTAGATCCTAATTTTTCATGGGGCCCAAGAAATACTGCTTTAGCAAAATATGAAGCTAAATTATCATATGATGAAGCAAAGATTATGGGTCTAAGCACAGAAAATGAAGATGCAAAAAATGGATTTAATAATGGAAGATCGCTTCTTTATAATCTAGAATGGGAAAATGCATATAAAGCATTTTCATATGCAATTGAACAAGATCCTAATTTTGCTCTTGCATACGCAATGCGCGCTAGAACAAGCTTCTTTCTAGGTAATCAAGGTGATATTGCTGATGATTTAGATATTGCTATTAGTATGTCTTTAAATGCATCAAAAGATGAATCTGATATGATCAATGCAATGGCTAATGATATGAAGAACGGAACAACTAGCTTCAATCTATTAATGGAAGCATTGGCAGATAAGCATTCAGATGATTCATTTTTAGCATTCGAGACTGTTTTTGCTACGCTTTCTGATAGAGGAGCAGATGTGGTTCTCGATAGAGCAAAGGCTTTATATGCAATGAATCCTAATTTTACTCCAGCATTAAATATGATGGGATATGCTTATATGGATAAAGGCGACTTAGATAATGCAGGAAAGATGCTGCAGGAGCAAGTTAGAAGATCTTCAGGATCAGCAAATCCATATGATTCAATGGGCGATTATTATTTAGCAATTAAAGATAATGTGAGTGCATTAAAATATTTTGAACAATCAGCTAAAATGGGACTTAAAGCAAGTGCTGTTAAAGCTGATAGCTTAAAGAATGAATTAAAGAAAGAAGAAGAATAAGATAAATAGAAGAGAGTGCAGAAACTATATTCTGCACTCTTTATCTAAAGATTATTTTTCCAAACCATCTTGCAAGCCAAAGTTGAAATCGCATAGATCGTGGCATATCGTAACATGTTATTAATCGAGTATCTCTTAATCCTGCTTCACGATGATATATAGCTTGTTTGTACCAATCAAAATCAATCATTTCGACAAACTTATCTAGATTAGGATACATCACAATTCCAACATCGTCCCATTGATCTATATCTCGACCAACCATTGTTAATCGTACCTTTGAATACCATAAAAACCTTCCACCAACTTTAGTAACAGCCTTAATAGCTACTTCTGCATATTTTTTATAAGCTTCTTCTCCTGATATAGTATTTAAACTCTCATCTTCATATTTTGCAGTTTTACGATATGATAGAAGATTAACCTGTATTATAGGTTTACCATCGTTGTGATTCTTCCTAGCTTCTTCAATAGCTTCCTTGCTTGGAAAAAGGAATGCATTATTTGGACTTATTTCGAGCATTTTTTACCGCCTTATTATTATGTTTGTTTAATTTGTTTGAATCTTTTATTATTTATCATTATAAAACTTAAAACTTTTCTTAAATTGTCGAAAGTAAAGGATTTAATTGAGTAAAAATTATCAAATTCTAGCACTAAAATGGAGACCAAAACATTTTAAAGATGTTGTTGGTCAAGACCATATTACCGATACATTACAAAAAGCATTCGAAAAAAATCGTATTGCGCAAGCTTTCTTGTTTGCTGGACCTAGAGGAATTGGTAAAACAACTACTGCTAGACTGTTAGCAATGTCTTTAAATGGTTCAGATACTCCTTCTATAGATTATGATACTGATTCGGACACAGTAAAAGAGATTATTGAAGGTAGATCAATGGATGTTGTAGAGATTGATGGTGCATCAAACAGAGGTATTGATGAAATACGTGAACTAAGAGAAAATATCAAGTTTATGCCCTTATCGGGAAAGTTTAAGGTAATTATTATTGATGAAGTTCATATGCTAACAGTGCAAGCATTTAATGCACTGCTTAAAACTCTTGAAGAGCCACCAGCGCATGTAAAATTTATTATGGCTACTACCGATATTCATAAGGTTCCACAAACCATTATATCTCGATGCCAACGTTTTGATTTTTTACCAATGACAAACCAAATTATTAAAGAGAGATTGCAGTATATTTCAAAAGAAGAATCAGTAAAGATTGATGACGAATCACTAGATTTAATTGCTATTAAATCAGAAGGTAGCATGAGAGATGCATTAGGTTTCTTAGATCAAGTATTAGTATTTAGCGATAAAAAGATTACATCAGATATTGTAATTGATTTGCTTGGCATTGTTCCTACAGAAATTTATTTTGATATCACAGATGCTCTTCATAATAAAGATGGAGATGACCTGGTAAAGGTCATTCAACAGATTAGAGGTAAAGGTTATATTATCGAAGACCTTCTTAAAGGGTTAATAAGTCATTTTCGCAATCTTTCATTGCTTCATTATGCCAATGGACTAGGATTGGCTAGTATTGCACCTGAGATAGCTAAAAAATATGAGAAGTCTAATTACGAATGGACCCTAAGAGATATAGTAAGAATATCAACAAACCTATCAGAGCTTTATGCATCAATTAAGCAATTCTCAGATCAATATCTAATTTTTGAAATGACATTAATTAAATTGCTTCAGTTCGATAAAAGCGTGGACATTGAAAGTTTTTTAAAATCAGATATTCCTGAAGGTGTTGCAGTGTCAGAGCCAATTAAGAAAACTGTTCCTAAGGTGAAATCAAAACATCGAGCTACAACTGAAAAGAAAGAACCTAAGAAGGAAGTTAAAACAAAAAAAAGTCCATCTGAAGTGTCATTAGATGATGTCAGAAACTCTTGGGATAAGATTTTAAAGAAAGTTTCTAGAGAAAGAGGTTCTATTGGAGTTTTACTAGAAACATGTATTGTAGAAAATTTAAAAGACAATACTTTAGAGCTGTTATCTTATGATAGTAACGAATTTAGTCAAAAACTATTAAAAGACCCTTTTATTACATCTACAATTAATGAGATATTGGGCTCGTCTTTAAAAGTGAAAGTTATTGTTGATACAGAGGTAGAAAAAATCGAAGAAGATACAAAAGAAAAAGTTGATCAAAATGATATTGTCAAATTGTTTGACGGAAAGGATTTTGCATAATGTTTGGAAATATGAAAGAAATGATGAAGCAAGCGCAGAATATGAAGTCTGAGATGACTAGGATTAAAAAAGAATTGGAGAAGGTTGAAGTTGAAGGATCTGCTTCAAATGGTTCATGCACTGTTACTATGACTGCAGATATGAAAACTACAAATGTTTCTATTGATGAAACGTTGCTTAGTAGTGATGCTTATATTATTGAGAATGCAATCAAGGTTGCAGTTAATAATGCTCTAGAAAAAGCAAAAGATACATCTGCAAAAAGACTTAAATCTGTTACAGGTGGTTTAATGGATAATATTCCAGGGTTGTAATGAGCAAAGTAACTTTATATATTGAACAGCTGGTAGAATCCTTAACAAAGTTTCCTGGGATAGGCAGAAAAGGAGCAGAACGTATCGCATACTTTATTGTTAAATCAGAAAAATCTTTTAGCAAAAATTTAATTAAGGCTTTGACAGATATTAATGAGAAACTCGATGTTTGTCCTATAAGTGGAATGATTATTTTAAAAGGAGAAGAGTCTGCATTTAGTGATAAAAATAGAAATTCAGAATTTTTGTGTATTGTTGAAAATATGGAAGACGCAATAAAAATTGAAAATACTAATAGTTTTGACGGATCATATCATGTACTTGGAGGATCCATATCTCCACTGGATGGTATTGGACCATCTGATTTATCTTTTGATAAACTGCTTGATAGAATTGATGACAATACCAAAGAAGTTATTATTGCTACAAACCCAAGCACATCAGGAAATGCAACAGCAATGTATCTAGAAAAAATATTAAAAGATAAGAAAATAATCATTTCTAGGTTGGCCGTAGGTTTACCTGTTGGTAGTAATTTAGAATATATTGATGATAAAACCGTAACTACTGCTATCCAAGGAAGGGTAAAGTTGAATTGAAAAATTTTGTAAATTTTTTAACCTATTCTCGAATTATTCTTACTCCATTTATTGTATACTTGATTTATAATCATAATTATACTGCTGCAGCCCTTCTTTTCATATATTGTAGTTTTAGCGATGTTGCTGATGGACGTTTAGCACGAAAACACAACCTTGTAACAGAAAAAGGCAATTACCTCGATCCATTAGCAGATAAGATTTTAATGATAGGAACCCTAACTATAATGCAAATACGCTTTGATATAGCAATATGGGCATATCTAGTTCTTATTGGTCGCGATTTTCTGATTACAATGTACAGGAACTATTTGATATCAAAAGATAAACCACTTGTGACATCAAAATATGGAAAATGGAAGACTGTATTTCAACATGTGATGGTTATCGTTATACTATTAAACGATCCTACACAAGAAACTATTAATCTAATTGTATCATTTAATGCAATATATGCAGCTGGAACAGGACTACATTATATGGTGAAAAATGGCTTTTAAAAATAATATAATGTATCAAATTGCAACCCTATTTGGATTGGGTAGATTGCCCGGAGGTGGAACCTGGGCTTCTTTATTTGTTTTATTCGCAGCTATTTTTGCTAAGGATCCATTTCATATATTGTTCTTTTTTTTCTTTTTTGTAACAATTTGTGGATGGATTATATATCAAATTTCAATCCCTTTTTTCAAATCTAAAGATCCAAAAGAATTTGTATTAGATGAAGTACTTGGGATGGCTATTGCTCTTATAATTATAGAGATGTTTTTTAGTTTCTTTGGAGGATTCGGTTTTAATCTTCCTGATTATATAAATAATCAGCAGTTACTTTTTGTGATAGCATTTATACTATTTCGAATTTTTGATATAAGTAAAATTGGTCCTGTAGGTTGGATTGAAGATCCAACAACTGCTCCTTTATGGTGGAAAAAGTGGAATAGTACTGATATAGGCGATGATTATATGGCAGTTGTAGGCGATGATATGTTTGCAGCACTCTTAAGTGCTGGAATTGTTATCATTATGTTAAGTGTTAATTTATGGATTCTATCATGAGAATAGGTATTATCACTATTGGCAATGAACTTTTAAGCGGATTTACCTTAGATCGTAATGCTGCTTGGATTGGACAACAATTATTATCATCGGGTATGAAAGTAGATATTCATCATACAATTTCAGATGACTTTGGAACTATTTATGATACACTTGAATATCAATGGAAGACATGGGAGTGTGACTATATTATCGTTACTGGTGGACTAGGACCGACAGTTGATGATATAACAGTATCTGCATTTTTTGAATATTTTGATGATAAAGATGAATTTGATAGAGAGTATTGGAATAAACTCAAAGAACGATTTAAGAAATTAAATTTTAAGATTCCAGACTTAAATAAGAATCAAGCATACAAATCTAAGAGAGGTAAGATGATTGAAAATCTAGTTGGAACTGCTAGAGGATTACATTATACAAAGGAACATTCTTCATTATTAAAGAGTGTTAAAGCCGCTTTTAAAGGAAAGTCTAATAAAACACACTTTTTTGCATTACCAGGCGTTCCTCAAGAGATGAAATCTATGTTGACAAATTATGTTCTACCATTAATGGAGGATAGGTTAGATAATAAGATTGTTTGTAAATCAATTAGAACAACTGGAATACCAGAATCAATTCTTCAAGAAAAAATATCAGATATTATAGATGCGAATAGCCAAAAATGTGATATTGCATTTTTACCTCATCGTATGTTGGGAGTCGATATCCGATTAACATCTCAAGATGCTAAGCTTATTAAAAATTTAGTTGAGTCTATTGTTAAAAGAATTGATAAATATGTATACGGTTTTGATTCGGATAAGTTAGAAGAAGTTGTTGCAGATCTTTTAGTTAAGAATGATTCAACTATTGCTACAGCTGAATCTTGTACTGCAGGATTATTAAGTGCTCGACTAACAAATATTCCTGGAAGTTCTAAATATTTTAATGGCGGTGTTGTCTGCTATAGCAATCAATTAAAAGAAGAGTTGGTAGGCGTCAAAAAAGAGACTTTAGATCGCTATGGATCTGTTAGCGAAGAAACTGCTAGTGAGCTGGCAGAAAATATTGCTAAAAAATTAGACAGTAAAATAGGTGTAAGTATCACTGGCATAGCCGGACCAGGTGGTGGAACTGAAAAAAAACCAGTAGGATTGGTATTTGTTGGAATATTTTATAAAAATAATGTATATATTAAGAGGTATAATTTGACACCAGATCGTAATATTAATCGCGAATTAACAGTTATTTTATGCTTAAACGAAATAAGAAAAATTCTAAAAAAATAAATTTTAAAAGGAAATAATCATGGCAAAAAGTAAAGTAAAAGCAAACAAAGATAAAGCATTAGACGCAGTACAACAGGATATCAATAAAGCATACGGAGAAGGTTCAATTATGCGCCTAGGTGGAACAGTCACCTTGGATGTTGAATCAATTTCTACTGGATGTTTATCGTTAGATATGGCTTTAGGTGTTGGCGGTGTTCCAAAAGGAAGAGTTGTAGAGGTTTTTGGTCCAGAATCTTCTGGAAAAACCACGTTGGCACTACATATTATTGCTGAATGTCAAAAAAATGGAGGTAAAGCAGCATTTATTGATGCAGAAAATGCTTTAGATCCTGAATATGCACAAAATTTAGGTTGTAATGCAGATGACTTATTAGTTTCCCAACCAGACTCTGGAGAACAGGCATTAGATATTTTACAGAAACTTCTTGAAACTGCTGCATTAGATGTTATTGTTATTGATTCTGTTGCTGCATTAGTTCCTAGAAAAGAGTTAGAAGGAGAGATTGGAGATGTTACTGTTGGATTGCAAGCAAGATTAATGTCACAAGCCTTACGTAAGCTTTCTGGACCGATTAATAAATCAAGAACTTGCGTTGTATTTATTAATCAAATTAGAGAAAAAATTGGAGTAATGTTTGGTAGTCCTGAAACCACTCCAGGTGGAAGAGCGTTAAAGTTCTACTCATCAGTTAGATTGGATATCCGTAGAATTGCCGCAATTAAAGAGGGTACAGATATGACTGGAAACAGAACAAGAGTGAAAGTTGTTAAAAATAAAGTTGCTCCACCATTCAAAATGACTGAATTTGATATCATGTACGGTAAAGGTATATCATATGCTGGCGATTTACTTGACTTGGCGCTACAAGGTGGCGTAGTTGAGAAAATGGGATCTTGGTTTTCTTATAAAGGCGATAAAATAGCTCAAGGAAGAGAGAAGGTTAAATTACTTTTAGAATCAGATGAGAAGCTATGTAGTAGTGTGCTTTCTGATGTTAAAACTTATCTAGAATTAGCTTAGTACTTTTCAAAGTACTGATTAGATAAATCTTTAAGTTTATTGCTCAATAATATAATAGCAATCAGATTTGGGAAAGTCATAAATGCTAATGCAGCATCTCCAAATATCCATACTTGTTTTAAAGTTAGCATCGATCCTATGAAGACCATAAATACGTAGCAATACCTATAAATAGGAATAGCACCGGTTCCAAATAAATATTCTGTAGCTCTATCTCCGTAAAAAGACCAGCTAATAGCTGTTGATAAAGCAAATAAGACTACAGCGATAGTTACCATTTGAGATCCAAAAAATAATCCTTCCGAGAAACCATAGCTAGTTAATAAAACACCTTGATAAGGTTCAAGTTTATCCTCCAAGGTACCTGCATTGGTGAAAGTGGAATTAGCATTAGCTAAACTATCATTTGCTGTCCATTGCATAATATTGCCAACACTATCAGTGACAAGCAAAGATCCAGCTTCATAGCTTTCTTTTGCCCATGGAATAACTTGTCCATCAATATGCGTAACTATAGGGGTTAAGTTTTTAACAATATCTGGATTAATTCTTTCTGCATAAAATTGTGTAAAATGCCATGAATCAGTAACCATGATAACAAGCCCTGTTAATGTACATATAATAATAGTATCAATATATGGCTCTAATAGAGCAACAACACCTTCTCGAACAGCATATGGAGTTTTTGCTGTTGAGTGAGCAATAGCAGCAGATCCTTGTCCAGATTCGCTTGAAAATAACCCTCTTTTCACGCCCATCATCATGGTATTTAAGAAAGCAATAAATGCTCCAACACCTACTCCAATCGCAGGTTCTTTTATAGAAGGTGGATTAAATGCCATAGTAAAAATTGTATTAAAAGATTCTCCAATTTTATCAAAATTAGTAAGAATGATAAATAAAGCACACATAACATAAATCGCTGCCATAATTGGCACTAAATAGCTTGTTACATTACCAATACGTTTAATTCCACCCAGAATGACAGATCCAACAATAGAAGCACAAGCTAGACCAATAATGACATGCATTATAGATATGTTTGATTCACTACCAAGTAAAGTAATTGAATTAGTAGTCATAAGCGCGCTATCAGATCCAATAATATTTCCTATTTGAGAATATAATTGTTGCGTTAAGGTATTTGATTGGATTGCATTGCCTGTAAAGAATGAACAGATAATAGCAAAACAAGCAAAGGTAACTGCTAGCCATCTCCATTGAGGTCCTAAACCATTTTCAATAGTGTACATAGGTCCACCAGCAGTATTGCCAAGCGAATCTGTTTCTCTATATTCTAGAGCAAGAGTACATTCTGCATATTTTAATGCTGTACCAAAAAAAGCAGTAATCCACATCCAGAACAAAGCACCAGGCCCTCCTAATTGAATAGCAATAGCTACACCTGCAATATTTCCAATACCAACGGTAGCGGCTAATGCAGTTGACAATGCTTTAAAGTGATTTAAATCACCTTCATCTTCGACGTGATCATAATCTCCTCGTGTTACTCGTATTCCATGCAATATTCTTTTTAATTGAGGAAACCCTAGTTTGAATGTCATATAAATACCTGTCCCAAGAAGAGAAAAAACCATAAAAGGAACACTGGCTAAAGGAAAATTTTCTTTAAAGTTTTCTGAGATTAGATTGCCAGGAAAAGCCCATGCAGCATCATAAAAATGAACTCCTTGCGTTGCAAGAACGATACCTATAATGCTAAAGATAATTGCTGAAAGTCTAATTTTTGACATGCATGCATATTAAAAATTTTTTTTAAAAGTAAACATGAATTTTATTATTAATTTACTTTT
>MDSV01032870.1_pt1 | contig 13227 bp, 5 predicted proteins | sample 810851 | NCBI WGS metagenome assembly MDSV01 (sample SAMN05326640, study PRJNA326480) | marine metagenome | isolation source: seawater | place: Atlantic Ocean: North East | collected 2012 | reverse complement strand
CGCGCCGCGCGCGCCGCCGCGCCGCCGCCGCGCACGCCTCCCGCGCCGCGCCGGGGGCCAATCCGCGCTCGACCGACGCGTCCAGCGCCGGGAACCCGCCGTCGCCCTGGTCGGCTAAACCCGCGTTCGCCACCCCGTACTCCAGCAGCCGCTCGAGCGCGGACGCGTCCGCCCCCCCCGACGCGCCGAACGCCAAGCACGCCGCGTCGAACGCGTCGGCGGCGTCGCCCGCCGAGGCGGCGGCTTCGCAGGCGTCGCGCAGAGTCGCCGCCGCCGCCGCGTCCGTCGGCACGTGCGGGACGTCGCGCGCCGCGGAGGCGGGGTCGCGCCCGGAGTCCGGGTCGACGCCGGCGTTGAGCGACGCGCGCGTGGTCTCGAGCGCCGCGCGCACGCGCCTCGCGCCGACCAGGAACCGCGCGCGCGCGTCGAAGCGCAGGTGCGTCGCGCGCGCCGCGACGTCGGCGGCGAGGCCGGGCAGCGCCAGAGAGCGCGCGACGTGCTCGAGCGCCAAAGGCGAGACTCGCGACGCGTCGTGGCGCGCGAACGCCGTCGCGACGGCGCGCCGCGCGACGAGCGCGACGCCGTCCGCGACGCGCCACCGCGCGTCGCGGTCGCGCGTCTTCGCGGCGATCAGCGACCCCCAGCCGATCGCCAGCGCGTCCGCGAGCGCGACAGGGCGGAAATAGGCGACGGCGCGCGGGACGCTTGAATCGGCGCGCGCGGAAGACCCGTCGCCGGCAGCGTCGAGGAACGTCAGCAGCGCGTCCTCCGTGGCGGCGCTGAGCGCGAGCTCGGCGCCCCCGCCCACCCCGCACGCGCACGCCAGGGACACGCGGCCGTCCCACCCGAGCACGGAGACGCCGTCGGCGTGCGCGAAGAGCAACGCCGGACCGACCCACAGGAACGAAGCGACGGCGAAGGCGTTTTTTTCGACGCCGCCGCGTCGATGATTCGCCACCGACGCGCGTAAGGTTAACGCGCCGCGACCGTCGTCGTCTCCGTCGTCGCGCGCGCGAGAGGTGAGCGCGTACTCGTACAGGATCAGCCGTCGCGTCGTGAGCACCGCCAAGCCGCCCCACGGCGTCGCGTCCGCCGCGCCGTCGCCGAGGCCGACGAGTTGCCACGCCGCGTCGAGCGCGCGCTCACCGCGCTCGAGCGGCGCGACGACGCGGCGGCTCGAGAGGTTCTTTTCGGCGTCGTCCGGAAACGGAGAAAACGAAACCAAGACGCTCGCGTCGTCGTTCACCAGGCACGCCGCCACTACGCTCCCGCGTTCGGGCCCGGGGAAAAGCCGGTAGGCGGACACGGTGACCGCCTTCGGGTCGTCCGAGAAGAGCGCGCGTAACTCGAACGCGGCGACGGTGTTTGTCGCCGCCGCCGCCGCGCACTCCAGCGCCGCGACGCTCGCGCCGTCGCGGGCGAGCGCGGCGAAGCGCGGCGTCTCGCCGCCGCTCGCGGCGTCCGCCGCGGCGACGAACACGGCGTCGCGCGCGGCGACGCTCGCGACCCTCGCGCCCGTGGCGCCGTCCACCACGCACGCCGCCGCGCAGCGCGCGGCGCCGGGGCGACGCCAGAGCGTCAGGAAGAGCTCCTTCGGGGCCCCGCGCGGGGAAGTCTCGTCGCCCGCGGCGGCGTTTTGTGTTTCTTGCAGACTGAAGACCCGCAGCCGCGCGGGCGCCGCGCCCTCCGCGCCGCGCGGCGGCGGCGGCAAAGGACACCGCCGCGTCGCCCGCGGTCCCTCCGCGAACGCCACGGACCAGACGCTCGCGTCGTCCCCGATGAAGAAGACGCGCGCGCGGCGGGGCGGCGGCGTCGCCGCCGCCGTGGCCGCGGTCGAGACGTGCTCCGCCTCGACGCGGTCGCGCAGCGCGCCCGGTTCCGGTTCGTCGTCGCGCGGAGCCCAGTCTGTGATCGAGCGAGACGCGCCGGTGGTCCTCGCGCTCGCGAAGAACGCGGTGAACGGCGGCGCGTCGGACCTCCGGACGTGCGCGCGTTCGACGGTGGAACCTTCGAGGGCGGCGCTTGACGCGTCCGCCACCGCCGCCGCCGCCACCCGCGCCTGCGTCGGGTGGGACGCCAGCGCCGCGCGGTGCGACGCGGGAGGCAGGGGCGGAAAAGGGTGGTTTCCGCGCGCGTCGCCGCTGAAGCTGGAGACGTTCGGCTCGTCGCCCGCCAGCTGCTCGAACGTCCCTTCAGGCGCGGAGACGAGAAACGTCTTGAGGAGGCATTGCGCCGCGCCCGTGACCCGGTCGCGCTCGCCCGCGAGCGCGGCGACGCCGCGACCGTCGGGTAACGCGCCCAACGCGAACGCGGGCGCGTTCGAACGACTGGCGCGCGCGCCGGAGAGGAGCTCGAGCGCGGGCGCGCCGCCGGGCCCGGTTTTGCGCTTCTTCATCTTCAAAGGCTTCGCGGACGGAGGACCGATGTCGTTCGGGGGCGCGTTACCCGACAGACCCCGCGCGTCGGAGGACCCGAACCCTGTCGAGCCCCGGTTTCCGAAACCCGAAACCCGAGACCCGGGCTCCGCCGGCTCGGGGGGCTTCGGTCGCGCGGACCACGACGTGAGCCGACCGGCGACGTCGGCGACGACGAGCACGGCGTCGTGCTCGTCGCGCGCCACGAACGCCATCGCCGTACACGGCGGCGGCGCCTTCGAGCGGACCGGTTTTTGTCGGCTTTTTCCTTCGGATTTCGTCACGCGTGACACGTCGTTCGTCGTCGTCGCCGCCGCCGTCGTCGAGACGGTCCCGTCCCCGGGAAGGCGGCCGTTGCCGGAGGACAAAAGCTCCTCCGCGTTCGTGCGGGAACCGGGGACGTCCCGGTCTTTCTCCGCCGCGATCCCGAGCGGGTCCGCGGCGTCGTCGGTGGACGCGTACGCCCCCCCCTTTTTCCGCGTCACCACCGCGCGCGGTAAGGACGCCGACCCGACGCACGTCTGCGTCTTCAGGTCGTAGCAAAAGACGGCGCCGTCCGCGTACCCCGCGTAAACCACGTTCGCTTCGCCGCCGCCGCACACGCACGCCAGCGGCTTTTTGTGCTCGCCTTTGATCTTGAGCAGAGGCGCGAGCTTGGCCTTCTTCGTCCCGAACAGCGCGCTCCCGAACGAAGAGGCGCCGCGCGACGACGAGCTGCCGCTGCGGGAAGAGAGCACGGAGGGCGACGACGGCGCGCTCGAGGCGGACGCCGGCGAGCCCGGATCGCCGGCCTCGCCGGGGTCGCCGCCGCCGAGCACGCGCGCCGCGCGCAAGGCGACGTCCCCGGCGAGCGCGAATACCGCCCACGGCGTCTCGGCGTCCCCACCGAAGCAGATGAGCCCGCGGCGGTCCGCGGCAGCCAAGCCGCGCTTCTTGACGTTCACGGTGGGGGGATGCAGTCGCCGCACGGGCACGCCGCCGACGCCGCCGCGGCTGGCGCGACGGGCGTCGGCGGCGACGCGGGTTTGGTCCTCGAAGTCCACCGCGTGGAGGCTCCCGTCCCGCAAGAGCGCGCAGAGCCTCGCGCCCAGCTTCGCGGGCGCGTACGCGAGCGCCAGCGTCGCGAGCGGCGTCCGGGCGACGTGGAGCACCGCGCCGGTCGCGCCGTCGACGAGGTACACGCTCCGGCCGACGCTCACCGCGCACGTCGCGCGATTCGGATGCCACGACGCGTTCACCACGCCCCGCGTGTCCTCGGGGGAGACGCGCGTCGCGCCGGGACGGGGACGCTTCGAGGCGCGACGGCGGCGGGGAAAAGGTGACGCGCGACGAGAAGACGGAAGACGGCGCGGTGATGTACGACGCGCGGTGGTCAGTCAGACGACTCTGGTGGGACGCTTCGAGAGAGGAAGGGGGTCTCCGTCGCCGACTCGACCGTCGACGGGGCGGCGACGGTCCACCGAAACGCGGAGCGAACGCGACGGCCGCGCGTCTCGGAACGTACCACCGCGTGCGTCATGACCCACGATGGGCACATCGAGGACATCGGGCCCGCCGCGTGCCCCTCGCCGCGCGGCGCGGTGCTCGCGCGGGCGCGACTGGAGAGCCGCTTCCGCGCGTGGGAAACGATAACAACGGATGCTTCGACGTTGGAACTCTCTCTCCGAAACCGACACGCGCCGCGGCGCCACGCGCGTTTTTCACGACGGGCGACCGTCGGCTGGCTCTCTCGACCATTCACGCTCGCGCCGACGCCGGAGAGGAGCCATACGCTCGAGTTGCGCCACGCCGCACGCATGGGCAGGTCTGCGACGACCCTGCGCCCGGCGCACGCGCACACGAACGCGCCGAGGCTCATCAACCCGTGGAACGGGCCCAAAGCCGCCGCCGCCGCCGACGCCGCTGGAGACGACGACGACGACGTGACGGGCGGCGGCCGCGTCCGTCCGACTCCGGCCGAGGTGGGCAGAGGCCGACCCATCGCGGGCAAGGGCACGAAGAGCGTCGGGGCGCTGTGGGACCTGGCGCAAGACGCGCAGAAGTGGGCGCCCCCGCTGGTCATGACCTCGGGCGTCGGGAAGAAGACCGCGTACCAGAAGCATCCGGACGTCGCGGCGACGCTCGAGTGCGCGCGAGCCGTCGCTCTGGACAAACTGCGGAAGAAGCTGAACGCCGCCGCGACCGCGGCTGGCGCGGGTGCGCCGCCGCCGCAGGCGTTCGAGCGGTGGCGGTTCGCGGCGACCGTCGAGAGCGTCGACGACGCGTCTCCCGGGAAGGACGAACGCGCGGATCCGGCGGTGCCCGGCTCCGTCGCCGACGGCGACGGAACGGCGCTCGCCGCGCTCGTCGCGGACTTGACCCGCGCGGGCGTCCCCGCGGACGCCGCGCGGGAGGCGGCAAAGGCCACCGCGCAGGCGTCCAGAGCGGAGGCGTCGAACCTGCGCAAGCTCGCGGACAGACTCGCGACGCTCGTCCGGGCCGCGCCCGGCGAAGACGAGACGCTCGGGGGAAAAAAAAAAAAAAGCGAGAGGATTGCGCTCGGCTGGTCCGCGTGTCCGCGGCGTTTCGCAAGCGGTCGGTTGAGCTGAGCTCTGACAAGGGCGGGCATTTCGTGGTGCTCTCGCACCGGGCGTACGGCAAGCTCGCGGCCATGTACCGGCACGTCGCCTCGGCCGCGCCGCAGAGCGGGCTCAAGGCTTTGGGCGCGCCGCGAAATCGCGAACCCGCCGGGACCCGCGCGGATTCGAATCCGAACGACGAACCGACGCTCTTCGCGGCGGAGGATGAGGAGACGCGCGCGGGTGAGGAGGAGACACGCGCGGGTGAGACGGAGACTTGCGCGGAGACTTCCGATTCCGATTCCGATTCGACGGAGGCTCGCGCGCGCGCATCCGCGCGGCGCGCGTTCCACGCTCGGCTCTTCGCGCTTCTGCTCCGGTACAAGTCCATCCAGGGGTACGGCTTCCAGTCCGGCGTCGGGCCGCGCGTGTTCGCGACGCTCCGCGAGTCCATGGGCGTGGCGTTCGAGGCGTTCGCGTCGCCCCTGAACTGCTACCACACCAAAGGCTTCTGCTCGGCGTTCCCGGACGTCGACGCGCCCTTCGGCAGCCGTGGGGATTTCTTCGCGCGCGTCTCTCAGCTGAAGCGTGGCGCCGCGCAGGTGAACCCCCCGTTCGTGAGCGCCGTGATGACGCGAGTCGCCGCGGCGTTGGAGACGGCGCTTCTTGAGGCGGACGCGAACGACGCGCCGTTGTCGTTCGTCGTCTTCGTTCCGGGGTGGACGGAACAGGAGAGCTGGTCCGCGCTTTTGCGTTCGCGGTTTCTACGCCACCGCTTCGTCGTCGCCGCCGCCGACCACGGGTACTGCGACGGCGCCGCGCACCAGCGCAAGGCGTCGTTCCGGAGCTCGACCTACGACACCGGCGTGTTCGCGCTGTGCTCGCGCCGAGCGGAGCGGACGCTCGCGTGGAAGCGGCTCGGGGCGGAAAACGGCGCGGGGTTCGAGAGGGACGTCCGCGAGGCGTTCGCGGGCGCGCGGCTGAGCGAGGCAGCGGCGGCGGCGCGCGCGAAGAAGAAGCGCGGCAGAGAAGGGGACGGCGGGGAGGGAGAGAAGGACGGCGGCGGAACCGCCGCGAAGAAGGAGAAGAAGAAGAAGGAAAACAAGGCGGCGAAAAAGCGGCGCAAGCGTCGGGAGGAGAAGACGAAGGAGGAGAAGAAGACCGATGATGAGGCGACGAACGGGAACGCGACGACGATGTCGGAGCGATGACTCGCGATCGACGCGCGCGACGAGTCCTTCGACTCGAAAGTAAAAGTACCGTACTTTTTAAGAATACGCATTCGCGGACGCGCCTCGACGCGCGCCGATCGACTCGCCTCAAAACGTCCACATTCCGGTCGCCGGAAACGCCTCTCGCGGTAAGATGACGTTCGGCTCGACGCGGAGCGGTCCGCTCGTCTTCGATCGAAGACGAGCGGCTGTGATCGGGCTCGGCGCCGGGCACGTCTCGAGGAGTTTGTCCGCGGCGCCGTCGGCGCCGCGGAGAAACTCGTGAGAAACTCGCGCCGCCGCCGCGAGGAGGAGCAGAGCCAGACACGCCGCGGCCGCGCGTGCCACGAACGCGCGTCCGGATGGACGCCACCTCGTTTGTCTCGAGAATGCTCGCGACGCGTTCGATCGCGTCTTCGTAGTGGCGTGTGGGACTCCAGTCTTGAGGACGCGCGTCTCCGCCGCGAACGTCTCCTCCGCGTCTTCTCTCGCTCCAAAACTCGCCGCCGCCGCCGCCTCGAACGTCTTCACAGCCTCCTCCATCGCGCGGGTCCCTCCCTCGGCGACCGAGACGTCGAAGGGTTCGCGATTCGCGACGATTCGCGATTCGGATATTTCGCACCCTGACGTCTGAACCGGCGGCGCAGTTTCGGAAACGACTGCCGCGGAGGCGGAGGCATTCGCCGCGTCGCGCGCAGCCGCCTCCGGATTCCGCGTCTCGGCGGCTTCCCTCCTGAGCCTTTCGTTCTCCAGTTGCAGGTCCCGCACGAACGCGAGCAGGTCGCCCGCGGCGTCGCGCACGCGCGAGGGCCCCGCGAACGCGAGCGTGGGCGAGGGCGTCTCGGGGGGCGACGACGACGGCGATTCGATCTGCGCGTCCGCGCGGCGAACGCGCGGCGGAGACTCCGTCGCGGCCGGGGCGTTTTTATTTTTTTCGACGGCTTCCGGCGTCGGCGTCTCGTCGCGCGCTTTTTCGTTCGCCGCGAAACGCGCACACGGCGTGGGAGGGGTGCTCGCAAACTGCCGGAGCCCGGTCCTCGCTGGATGTCGCGCCGAGCCGCTGAACGCAGGCGTCGCGGGCGTCGCGGGGGAGTCGAGGTTCGCGAACCCGAACTTCGTCGCCGACCCCGGCGATGCGCGCGCGGCGGCCTTTGAGCTCGAGTACCCAGCCGGCGGCGTCGGAATGCGCGACCGCGTGCCGTGTCTCGAGAGCTCACGACGACCGCGTTCGGTCGCGAGCTCGGGCGTGCCGGGGCTCGCGCAGGCAGCCTCGATCGGACGTCTCGAGCGCGCGTCGCCGATCGGATCGGCGACGAACAGGTCGTTCTCCGCGAAGAACGAGATCTTCGTCCCGGTCTTCCCCCTGGCTTTCGTGGAACTCGCGCGTGGCGCGGCGACGGTGTTGAGGTACACCATGAACTCGTCGAAGCCCACGGCGCCGTCGCCGTCCCTGTCCGCGGCGACGAGCTGCTTCTTGAGGAACGCGACGTCCTCGGCGGTGTCGAACGCGCTGACCAGCCCGACGTCGCGGAGCAGATTCCGCATCTCGACACCGCTCAGGCGGCCGTCCCCGTCCGCGTCGTACCTCCCGAAGACTCCGCGCACGTCCTCTCGGGAGTGGCGGGCGTACTCGAGGAAGATGGCCTCAGCGGAGGGGACGACCGCGCCGCCGACCGCGGACGCCGCCATCGTGGCTCGCGCGCGGGGGGGTTGCGGAGCGCGCGCGTCACGAAGAGTGCCGAGAGCTGGAAAAACTTCCGAGACTGCGTTCCGAGACCCCGAGACGCGTTCGCGGCGCGGTCGCGACTCTCTCAACGGTCACTTCGTTTCGAGAAACGCTCGTCGAAAGACTTGACAGCGTAACATAATCGCGGGTCGACGCTTCGCGCTCATCGCGCGAGAAGACCACGACGCGTCGGTTCCACACGCGTCGGTCGAGAATCGGTCGAGAACGCTCCCGAACGCGCGCCGGTGTCTAGCTCGGTACGGATCGCGGAATTCGTGTGTGTCTTGACAAGGACGTCTTCGCGACGCGTCGACGATCGACGATCCGTCGACGACGTCTCGCGAAAGCGCGCCCGCCTTTTACGGTCGTTAAAAAAGGCATCCTTCGCGACAAAAGCCTCCGATGAACGTTCGCCGCCGGAGACGGCGCACGCGAACGCGGCGCTTTCGTCGCGATGACGCGCGTCATCACGCGCTCGTCTTCGCTTTCTTACCCGCGCGGATGAAATCGTCGTCGTCCTCGGGCGCCCAGATCATGGTCCCGTCGTTGAGCTCGACCTGGTACGGAGCCACTAAACCCGGGGGCATGAAGTCGTCGCGGTACATCCGCCCCGACACGACCCCCGCGACCCATCCGTTGCTGGTGTTGCACTCGACCGGGTCGCCGATGTCGAACCGCAGCTCCGCGAGCTTCCTCGCTTCGATCTCGGGGGTCAAGACGCACTTCTCGAACCCGCGTTTGAGCTCGTCGTGGTCGAGGTTCTTGCCGATGAACACGAAGCGGCTCTCCCGAGTCTCGCCCGGCTGCCAGGGTTCGTCGAAGTTCCCGTTGAAGATCATGTGCACAGCCTGGAACATGAACCTCTCGTCGGACTTGGCGACGTTCAGCACGCCTTTCATGCGGTACAGATCCGTGCCTCGTTGTGTGAGCAGGTAGTTGATCCAGCGCTGGATCGCATCGAGGTCCAGCGGCCTTTTCTCGATCACGCTCACCGAACTCACCGTGGAGTCGTGCTCGTGCTCGTTCTCGGTGTTGAGGAACTCGGGGTCCATCTCGACGGTCTTCTTCAGGTCGAACGCGTGAATGTCCAAGACGTTGTCCACGCTCACTTTGCTTCTCTCCGTGCGAATGATCGAAGCGGAGCTGTTCATGGACTTGAGTCTCTTCTCCACCCGATCGAGGTCGGTCTCCGTCACGAGGTCGGTCTTGTTCAGGATCATCCGGTCGGCGAAGGCGACCTGCTCGACGGCTTCGTTCTCCTGACCCTCAGCCTTCTCTTCGTCCAGGTGCTGCTCGACGTGTTTCGCGTCGATGAGCGTGACGATACCGTCGAGCCTGAAGTTCTCTTTGACCTCGTCGTCCACGAAGAACGTCTGCGCCACGGGCGCGGGATCGGCCATGCCCGTCGTCTCGATCAACACGGCGTCCAGCTTCTTCAGCTTTCCTTGCTTCATCCGTTCGGAGAATTTTCGCAGGACGACGACGAGATCTTGTCTCACCGTGCAGCAGATGCAGCCGTTCATCATCTCGATGATTTCCTCTTCCACCTGTTCTTTCGAGTTCTTCGCCATGAGCGCGTCGTCGATGCCGACGTCTCCGAACTCGTTCTCGATGATGGCGATCTTCTTGCCGTGGGTCTTGTCGCTCAAGATGTGGTTCACCAGCGTGGTCTTACCGGAACCGAGGTAGCCGGTAAGGATGGTCACGGGGACCCTCGTGTCATCAGCGACCATGGTGTGCAAGCGTTAACGTGTGCGAGAATGGAGGTGCGTGGTGGGAGCGCGGCGTGTGCTGCGCGAGTGTTGTGCGGCGTGTGCTGCGCGCGTGTTATGGATCTCGCGGACAACTAATTGTCGCGAAACCCTCGAAAAGGCGTGTGCCCGATATTTTGCGGCGCAGAAGTTGACCGCATTTTCGGTATTTCAAGACTGATTATATTGCCATTCCGTTTTTGGTATTTCCCACCATCTGCGGCGCACGTCACCGGCGCCTGATATTTTCGGGCTTTTCTAATCACCAGACCTCGCAGAACCAACAACGCTCGCGCTCGGCCCGTTTTCCGATTTTTCGGGTCGGCGCCGAGCGCCGCGACGCGGCTTTTTTCGACGCGCGTTCGACGTCAGCCGCGCCGAGAGAGCCGTTCGACGTCGGCTCGCGCGCGCGATCGCGCCTACGCGCGCGTCCCCGCGTCGTCCCCGCGCGCGCGCAACGCCCACGCCTTGACGACGCGGTCCACGCCGCACGACGCGAACCCCGTCCCGCGGGCGTCGAACCGCGCCGCCGTGACCTTGTCCGCGTGCGCCGCGGCGGACCACGCGACCCTCCCCGTCGCCGCGTCCGCCAGCGCGAGCCGCCCGTCGAACCCCCCGGAGAGGATCAGGAACGGCGACGCGAAGGCGGCGCGGACGCCCGACCCCGCGAGGGACCCGCCGTGACCGCCGCCGTCGCGGGGCGCGATGTCCACCGAGCGGCACTCGAAGCCGGGGTGCACGAGGTCGCTCCAGACGACGGCGGAACGGACGACGCCGTCCCCGACGACGGACGCGCGCGCGCTTCCGAACGCCACTGAGTTGCATCCGCGCCGTTCGTCCGCCGCGGCGATTCCCCCGTTGGCGAACCCGAACGCGAAGCGCCCGCCGCGGACGGTCGCGGCCGTCACGGCGGCACCGTCCCCGCACGCGCCCGCCACGTCCACGCGGAGGCTCGGTTTGGCACCCCTCCCGCGCGCGCGACTCTCGCGCAGGTCCCACACGAACGCCTCGCCCGCGGCGGAGGCGGTGAACAGGAGCCAGCGGGTTTCGGGGTCCGCCGCCGCGGCCACGACAGTCGCCGCGTGCGCGCCGAGCTCGAATCCCGGCCCGGCGAAGCCGAGGCCGCTCTCATCCATCTGCCACGCGCGCGGCGTGAAGTCGCCTCCGCCCGCGGCGACCACGATCCGGGCGTCGGCGGCGCGCGCGAATTCGTCCGACGCGTCGCCGGAGACGCGCGCCGCCGAGCCGACGAACGCCGCGGCGCGAACCGCGCCGCCGCGAACCGCGCGACGCTCGACCAGGTTCGATCCCCCGAAGGTCACCGAGGTTGGGTTTTTTTCGCCCTCGTTTCCCGTTCCCAGCCTCAGCTCCGTCAGCGCCAGCCCGCCGTCGTTCGCGCCGGTCGCGACGACGCCGCCGCCCGCGGCGTCGGCGGCGACCGCCGTGACGGCGTAGACGGAGCACGGACCGGCGTGCGCGGAGAGCTTTTTTTTGTGACTCGCCCGTCGCGCGCCGCCCGCGTCGGGCGCAACGTGAAGGACGCGGGACGACGTCGCCGCCACGAACGCCCCGATGCCGCTGGTGTCTTGGTCGACGCCCGTGGAGCAGTGCGGAAAACGCGTCAGACACCGCACGCCCGCGTCCGCCTCGACGACGTCGCCGAGGAGCGCGAAGCGCGGCGATCGAGTCGCGATCGACTCGGTTCCGATCGATCGGCGGGTTTCGTCATCGTCGTCGCGCGCGTATATACACGCGGCGTCGTCTCGCGTCTCCGTTCGTTCGAACGGGGACGTCTCGGTCGTCGCGGTGGCGTTCGCGAACGCGCCCATCAGATCCTCGTGCCTGAGCCGCGTCGAGGTGGACATAACGACCGGCGTCTCGTCGTCGTGAGGCCGTCGCGGCGGTCGCCGCGACGTTCCCGCGGAGAAGAGAAGAGGCGAAGGCTCTTCCTCGCCTTCTTCGTCCGCGACGACGGTTTCGTCTTCGCGTTCGTCGCGAACGTCGCCCAGCTCGAACCCCAGCGCCGAACGCAACGACGCGGCCGGTCTCGCCGCGTCTTCCGCGGCGTGCGCGACGGCTCGCCGCAGCGCGAGCTCGAGCGCGCCCGCGCCGCGGCAAGTCGGCCCCGCGGTCGTGTCCTCCGCGGGATACAACGGCGCGAGCTCCCGCGCCAACGCCTCGAACGTCTCGAGCCTCCCGCGCGCCTTGGTCCAGCCGCGCAGCGGCGGGTGCGCGCGGACGTCGCCCAGCGCGAGCACGGCGCACGCGTCGCGGAACGAGGGGGGTTTAGGGTTGAACGACGCCGCGCGCCGATCGCGAGGCGCCGCGCGCGCGGCGTCGTCGGCGTCGTCGTCGTCCCCGCACACCTCTCTCAGCCGCTCCAGCGCCGCCACGAGCGCGTCCGGGTCGGGCGCGCCCGTGGCGGTCACCGCGCTCGCGTCGTCAAGGAGTTCGAGGAACGCCTGCGTGCGCACGCGCGCGCGCACGGCGTCGCGGTCCACTGAAGGGTGCGAGGCGGCGTCGTCGTCCTCGGGCGCTGCGAAAGCCTCCGCCGCGGCCCATCGTCCGTCGAGCACCAAACGTCTGAGGTGCGCGAGGGCGTCGCACAGGGTCGCGGCGGAGCCGCCTCGGCGCCTGTTTCACGCGCGGGGTGTCGCACAACGCGTCGACGGGAAACGGGGGGTCAGCGACGCGCAGCCTCCGTCGCGGAGTCGGGGTCTCGTCCGATCGACCGCGGCTGACTCGGCACTCGCGCGGAAGACGCGCGAAGATCTCGCGAGGCGGGCACCGCGGGTCGCGCGCCCGGGGACGCACCCCGTCTCCTTCTCGAGCGCGTCCAGCGTGCTCGCCAGGCCGGCGTCCTCGAGGAACTCGAACAGCATAGTCACCGCCTCCTCGCGCCACCCCGGGGGGAGCGGAGGCAACGCCTCGGCGGCGTCCATGGCGCCGTTGACTCTGACGAAACGGCGTTTTTCCACTGACGTCGATCGAAAATCACGAAACGTTCGACGGCCGCCGCCCGCGGTTTCGCTATCCTCGGACGTGATGAGATGACCTACGTCCAATGCGCGACAGACCCCAGCGGAGGCGCACCGACACAAGCCAGCGCACCTTTCACCGGTCGCGCAAATCAGGACAGCGCGGTCGGCTCGGGCGACGGGGCATCGCGCGGACGCGCCTGGACTGTTCTTCCAGCGGGGCGGGCGGGTCCCTCGAGAGACACACTCTCGCGAGAAGGCGCTTTTCCGGACTTCGACGTGGCGCTTTCCGAGAGACCGCTCGCGGAGCCACGATCGGGGGGTTCGAGCTCGCCGGCGTTCCGCGCGGCGCTCGAATCGGCCCGACCGCGCGCGTGCGCCAGCGCATGAGCGGGAGGTCCGTCGGAAGAAACGCCGCCCGAATCGCGCGTGCCACGGCCGCCGCCTTCGCCGGGGCGCCCGCGACGGACCGACACGCCATGGCCGCGGCCGCCGCCGTGACGACGCCTCTCGCGCGGGCGCGCGTCGCCGTCGCCCCCTCGGGGGCGACGACGATGCGCGCGTGCCGCTCGACGCCGCGCGTGGCGCG
>MDSV01045960.1_pt1 | contig 13228 bp, 13 predicted proteins | sample 810851 | NCBI WGS metagenome assembly MDSV01 (sample SAMN05326640, study PRJNA326480) | marine metagenome | isolation source: seawater | place: Atlantic Ocean: North East | collected 2012 | reverse complement strand
TAGGTGGTAGTTGGACATCAGCAGATGCTATAGTAGAATTGCAAAAAAAAAATAATGTAACATTATTAACAAGAAATTATAATAAATTTAAATTAAAACATGAAGACCAAAAATCTATATATGGTCATAAAAATTTTTCAATAAATTATAAAAATATAGAATATAAACAAATAAAAAAAATAGAAAATAATAAAATATATGTAGATGATAATATTATAAAATTTGATTTATATTATATATTTTTTGGTTATAAAAATAATAATAATATAATATTAAATTGTAATAAAAAAAATATAATTGATAATTCAAATGGCGAATATATTGAATTAATAGAAAATTTATATGGTTGTGTTAAAGATCATACTAAATTTAATGCTAGATATATTATAAGAGAAAATACAATTAATAAAATAATAAATTTAGTAGAAGAAAAAATAAATTGTTAATTCAAACACTTATTTTCATAAGAAATAATATTCCTTTCATATTATTAAATGTTTTCCAATTATTCCATTCTTTTAAATTATTATCAATAATAAATTGAGTTTGTTTTTTTATATTTATATGTGATTCATCAAATAATAATGGAACATAATCAATTGATACATATTTATTTTTTTCATACCATTTTTTTAAACTATCTAAAAATACACATAATTTAGAATCTTCTTGTGGAACTCCTATATAAAATATACCTTTTTTTTTATAATTACATACTAAATCATTTAATATATTTATATCATTTTTATAACCACACCAAAAATAATATATATCACCTTCTATATTGTTAATTACATTTTTATAATCATTTATTATTAATTTATAATTATCTATATTTTTTAAATCATTAATTAAATTAACTTCTTTCATTTCTATTCCTATAACTTTATTAGCATATTTTATAAAACCTACATCTAATTCTTGTTTTCTACATCCTATATGAACAAAAATTTTATTTTTTATTTCATTTTTTATAAAATATGATGTTGAAAGAGGATATCTATAATTAATATGATCTATTGAATTAATATTATTAAATATTTCTAATTCATTTTTTATTTTTATATATATATCATTAAATTCTTTTTTAAAATCTTCAAAAGATTTATTTTCATTATCCAAAAAATCAAAATATTCTATAATTCTATGTTTTTTAGGTAAAATTATTAATTTCATATAAATATATATATAAATTTTTTATTTTAAATAGTAATTTTTATATAATAATTGTGATAACTCAAAATCATGCATAGTATCTATATCGATTGCTTCAAATTGATTTAATTGATAGAAAAATGGTTTTTTTCCACATAAACTTGAATATTCTATTTGTTTATCTCTTTCAATTATAGAACAAGCATAATTTAATGCATAAATATTAGGTAAATCTTGTGTATTTGGAGCATTTTCTGGAGTATAATTTAATGGTTTTCCATTCATCCACATATGATGTTTTAATATTTCTACTGGAACAACACTATCATAATTATCATCTGTCATAAACTTATCAATTACATTATTTATAGTTTCATTTTTTATAAAAGGAGAAGTTACTGGTGTATATATTAAGTATTTATCATCAATATTTGTTTGTGTAGCAATATATTTAAAAAAATCACTATTATTACATTCTGAACTTGCATAATAACCAGTTCTATCAATAATTCTTACTGTATCATATTTTTTACCTATATTTTTAGCTTCTTCTGAATCAGTTGTTAATATAATATTATTTATTTTATCAATTTTTGTTAATTGTTTTAATTTATGTTCTAATAAATTTGTATCACAAAAATTTCTTAGACTTTTATTAATTACTCTTTGAGAACCTGCACGAACAGGAACAATTGCTGTAATTTTACCTTTATCTCTCATTAAATTTAATGAATTAATATATCTTTAAATAATATGTTTTATATTATTAACAATATATTCTAAATCTTTTTCTTCTAACCACCAACCAACTGGAATACATACCATTTCTTTTTCTAATATATCTAATTTTGGTAATTCTTCTTCAAATTCTTTTACACAACTATTTATATCATTTCTATTATGAACTTGACTAGTCATTATATTTGCTTCTTTCATCTTAATCATAAAATCATTTTTTTTATCATTTAATACACGAATTGTATATAACCAATAAGCGGAATTGCATTTATTATTTTTTTTGATTAATTTAATATTTTTAATATCTTTTAATTTTTCATCTAAATATAAAGCATTTTTTCTGTTTTTCTCTAATAATTCTGATATATGTGGTAAATTATATAATCCTATAGTCGCATTTATATCATTCATATGATATTTATATCCACTTTCTACGATATCATTTTCAAGTCTGAAATCTTTGCCTTTATAATTTCTTTTATCTCTATCTATACCATACCAACGTAATAATTTTGCTCTATCATATAATTCTTGATTTGGTAATGTTATTAAACCACCATCTCCAGTTGTTAAATGTTTTATTGCTTGTAAACTAAATACACATATATTATTATGATTACCAATTTTATTATTATTATATTCTGCTCCAAAACTATGAGCACAATCTTCAATTACTATTGGTTTAAATCCATATTTTTTTTTATGTTCTTCACAAATATTATTTAGTTTATCTAAATCAACAGGATTTCCACCCCAATGAACTAAATATATTATCTTAGTTTTTTTATCGAGCTTATTTTTTAAGTCATCTAAACAAATATTACATGTGTCTAAATCAACATCTAACCATTTTATCTTACAATTATTTGCTAATATAGCACTTGTAGTTGCAAAACATGTTAATGCAGGAGTTAAAACAATATCCGTATTTTCATTAAATCCAGACCAATCAAATGATTTACCAGGATTTTTTAATAGTTTTAATGCTAAAGTTAAACCTGCTGTTGCTGAATTTAATGTAAGTATATAAGGATTTTCAATATAGTTTTTTAATTGTTCTTCAAACAATTCTACTTGCTTTCCTTGTGTAATAAATCCACTCATTAAAACTTTATTTAATGGTTCTAATACATCATTACTCATAAAAACTTTGAATAATGAAAGCATTTATATTTTAATATTTTTTTAATTTTAAATATATTATTACATAAATATATCACCAATATCTATCAATACCATCTCCAGCATACCAAATTAGATTCATCTTGTCTAAAGTATCATAAGTAAAATTGTATTTTTTAAAAAAATCATATAATACATATTCAATAGATAAATTCTCTTTTACTAAATATTCAGGTTTATTTTCTTCTATAAAATGAATCAATTCATTTGATTTACAAGTAAATAAACCTGTATTAAAATGTTCTCTTACTTGTTTATTACAATTATATGTAAATAAATTTCTAGGATTATTTATAAAATTATTAATAAAATTATTATTAATTAATAATTGTCTTGGTTCAAAATGTATTAAATAATCATATTCTTTTATTAAATTATCATAATATATCCACTGTTCTATAACTCCTGCGCCTTTATTATAACAACCATAATTATTATTTAGACTAGTAATAATTTTTATATTATCTGGAATAATATTTAATAATTCTAAAGGCATTTTACTTTTATTTTCTATTGTATTATCTGCTAAATATACATCTATTATTTTTTCATCTATAAATTTTTTATTTAATTCAATAAACTTATTAATACCTTTAATATATTGTGTTATACGTTCTTCTTGATTTACTAAAAAACCTTGTTTAAATAATTGTGTATTAATTATATTTGTTGATATACATAATATACATACTATTTTGGTCATTTAGAAATATATATAATTTTTATTAGTAATAATTTTTTAAATCATAAATATTTTGTTATCTAAATAAAAATACCAATCATTATTACTTAAATTTTTATTTATTATATATCCATAATTTATTAATAATGATTCTATTTCAGTTTCACTAGTATTAGCATCTCTCAATGTTTCACCTATTTCAAAAACTCCTGCCTTAATTTTTTTTTGTTCTAAAAGATTTAAAGCTCCTTCAAATATTAATTTTTCTGCTCCTTCTACATCAATTTTAATAAAATCAATATAATTTATATTATTTTCAAAACAATATGTATCAAGTTTTTGTGATTTTGTTTTTACTACTTTAATTTCAGTTCCTAAATTATCAAAAATAGGTCTTTTTATAATACTACTTAATCCAACACTCCACATAGGATAATTCATATCAATAATACCATCTGTATTAGATAAACAAAAATCATTCATTTTAACATAATTATATATTTGTTTAGTATTTTTACTAATTATAGGATGAGGTTCAAAACAATGTATATCATTATATATATTGAAATTACTAAGTGCTTTTATAAAGCTTCCAGCATTCGAGCCAACATCAAAAAATACTTTATTTTCTGGAAATAATTTTAAATGAAATGATAAAATATTTATTAATGTGCTGATATCAATATTATTTAATTCAACAAAATTGTGTTTTTCATAACATTTAGAAAAAAAAACTTCGTTATTCATTTAAATTAAACTAAATTTATTTCTTTAAATATTAAATTATTCCATTTCTCACTACATTTTTCATAGCTTAAATTATTTAGTATAAATTCTTGTGCATTATAAAAATTTAATTTACTAATAAATAAATTAAATACACTATCTAAATCATTAATATTATAAAAATATTCTCCACAGGTTTTATCCCAATATGGAATACTTGAAGCTGTTGTTTTTACGTCACTATATAAACTACCTGAAGTATATTCATCTTTCATATATTTTACATTCCATACTAAAAGAGGTATATTACATGATAGTGCTTCTTGTAAAGCAAAACCTTGACTTTCATGACATCCAATCCATAATCCAAAAGCACATGATTGAATATAGGATAAATACTCTTCTTCAGAATATCTTTCTTGATAAGAAAAAATTTTGTAATTAATATTTTTACTATTTAAAAATAATTTGATATTTTCTAAATCATTTGGATTTCTATTTTTAAAATATACAAATACATTTTTTTTTTCAATATTTGTATTTGGTTTAAATTTTTCTGTATTTACACCAAATGGTATAGAATACAACGGTAATGTATTAAATTTAAATTCATTATCCCACACTTCTTTAGCCCATAAAGAAGGTTGTATATAAATTGCGTTTTTATATGTATTATTAAGTTTATTTACTATATTATTTGGAAATACTGAAAAATGGGGTCCAAATATAAATTTTTTATTAGGATAGTTTTCAATTTGTATAAATGTTTTTGCTGATAATACTATATCTGCTTCTTCAATATTTGAAGTTAATATAAAATATTTTTTACAATAATAATTTAAAAATTGTTGATTTTTATGATGATAATCATCTATTATTATTATTTTATACATTATATATTTATTAATTTAAACTTTTAAATAACTGTATTATTCTATATTTAAAATAAAATTATATATATAATATAAATATGATTACTGTAGATATTAAAGGAGGATTAGGTAATCAATTATTTCAAATATTTACACTGATTTCTTACTGTAAAGACTATAATTTAAAATTTTGCTTAGAAAATATTGATTGTTCTCCTAGTGTATGTGGTGAGCGTGTTATATATTGGAATAGTATTTTTAAAAATTTACAACCATATTTAATAAATAAGTGTGAAAATTATAATATTTGGAATCAAGAAGGACATCATCATATACCTATTCCTATTTTTTATAAAGAATTTGATATTAAATTAAATGGATATTTCCAATCTTATAAATATTTTCAGCATAATTTAAAATATATTATTGATTTTTTAGAATTTAATAAACTTAAATTAAGTATTAAAAATAATTCTAAATTAAACTTTAATGAATGTATTTCTATTCATTTTAGATTGGGTGATTATAAAACTTTACAAGACAGTCATCCTATATTAACTATTGATTATTATATTAAATCATTATCAGAACTAATTAAAATAACAAATAAAACAAATTGGAATGTAATTTATTATTATGAAGCAGATGATAAACTATATATAGATAATAATATAAATATATTAAAAAATCATTTTACTGATTTAAATTTTATTAGTTGTGATTTAAACTTACAAGACTGGGAACAAATGTTACAAATGTCTTTATGTAATCATAATATAATTGCGAATAGTTCATTTAGTTTATGGGCTGCTTATTTAAATGAAAATAAAGAAAAAAAAATATTTTATCCATCATTATGGTTTGGAACTAAATTAAATAATTTAAATATTAAAGATATGTTTTATCCACATTTTATTGAAATTTAATATTTAATTCTGAAAACATATTTTTTTTATAAATCCAAATTTTTAGAATATTTATAATAATTTATTACACATTTCAAATATTTTTGATGACATATATTTTTTGCCATATTTTGTAAAATGAAATTGATCTTCAATAATTTCTTCTATATTATGATCATTAATAAAATCATTCCAATTTAAAAAATATATATTTTTATAATCATTTACTTTATTTAATCTATTTATTATAGTATATCTATAATCCATTATTTTATCTAATGATACATTTTCATGAAATCCTTGTTTTACTTCTTCATTAAATTTTATTAATGGAGGAATTAAAATTATTTTACAATTTAATAATTTTTGAATTGATTTTATATTTTCTATAGTTTCAGATTCTGTTTCAGTTTCTATTACAAAATCATTTATATTATGATTTCCTTCTATTACAAAAGGAAATATTAAATTATTTTTTTTATATATTATTTTTTTTAATGAACATATTTCTAATACGACTATTGAATAATCTAAATGTTCTATAATACAATCACCTCCATGTTTTAATAAAACATTTGTATATATAAAGGGATCATTTATATTTTTATATTCATTTGATTTAATTAATTTTAAATTTTGTAATACATCACTACTTGTAGTTGTATATCCTAAAGGTCTTGTATAAATTAAGTAATTCCTGTTTTCATATATATATGGATTTTTATTTGATTTAATATGTTTAAAATCTAGAATATTATAGTCATCAATTCTACAACATCCAAAAACACCTATTTTATGTTTTGCTATAATATTAGTGCTTAAATTAGAACAATTTATAAATTTTTCTTCAATCATACCTTCTATTAAATTTAAGTTTGTTATTTTTGTAGCTTTTTCTTGAAGTTCATTTTGTATATTATTATTCTCATCTGTATAAATTTTTTGATAAACTAATGGAATTTTTAAAGCATAAATATTATAATATGGTTGAATTTGTGCTCGTGATAAATCAAAATGTCTATCATACATAAAATCTTCCATTAAACACTGTTGAAATATAAATAACCCTTGTATAGAACATATCATAATACCATGTCCTGATAACATATTATATAATCTTATAATATGGTCATTTATATTTGTATATTTTACAACTCCTTCTTCTCCTTGATTTGGATTAGATTTTATACCCCAGTCACTTAATCCTATATAAAGTAAATCACATTCATCAGGAACTTCAATATTTTCAGGAAAATCACGATATTTTTTAACATCATCTTCAAATAATATAAATGGTTCAAAACTATTTTTTTCTTTTTGATTTTTTATACTTTTATTAAGAATTCTTAAAAGTCCTGATACACCAGATCTAAATTTACTTATGTTCATTATTGGATTTATTTCTATTAAATTATAATCAGCAAATTCTTTTTTCATATTTTCTTTTCTTAAATCATTACACGTTAAAAAATAATAATTAATATTATTCAAATCTATTTTCATATAATATATTTTCCAAATATATTTTTAAATAGGTTTGTATCATATAATTTTTTTAAAGTTTCAAATGTAAAAGAGACTATATGTATTTCTTTCGAAATATCATATTTTGTTTTTAATATATTATTTTCATAATACATTTTTTCTAATCCATCTATAGAACTATGAGTTATTTTATCTATATTCCACTGTGCTAATCCATTTAATGTATTATTATAATAATTGTCCCCATAAATATTTAAATTTTTTATTTGCTTTTTATCATATTTATGAATATAAAAATTAAATAAACTTTGAACATCATAATCTAAAATTTTATTTTCATTATCTAGCATATTTAAACATAATAATAAATCATTATATAATTCTATATTTAATTTCCACAAATTGCCTTGTATATGTATATTAGTTTTTACAGTTTCAAAAGAATTTTTAAATATTTTTTGTTCTACTATTTCATTTCCACCATTTTCTAAAAATATATTATCTATATTATTCAAATAAGATATATCATAAGTAATAATAGAATCAATATCCATCCATAAAAAATCTATTTTATATTCATCATATAAATCTTTATAAATATTAATTCTATTAAAATTTAAATTAAACCAATTATTATCATATCTATTTTTTGTTTTATCATAATATTTTCTTATTTCTACATTATTATGATTAATTTCTTCTATAAAATTTGTATATAATATTAATTTATACTTTTTTACATTTATATCTAATGATTTTATAAATAACTTTAAAACTTTTAGTAAATCTTCCATAGAATGTTTTTCAATATAAACACAAAAACTATAAATATGTAACATATATAATATTTATAATTATCATATTATTTATAAATATATAATATGTGTGGTATTATTGTTTCCACATCCGATATACCTCAAAATGCTTTACAATTTATAAATAACAGAGGACCTGATAGCACTCATTCATTAAATATTAATAATATTAATTTTATTCATTTTTTATTACATTTAACAGGTGAAAAAACACAACAACCTATTATTCAAGACAGTATTGTCTGTATTTTTAATGGTGAAATTTATAATTACAAAGATATTGATTCAAATAGTAAATCAGATGTATACAGTATAATCAAATCTTATATAGATTATGGTGATGATTTTGCTAAATATTTGGATGGTGAATTTGTAATCATTTTATTTGATTTTAGTAAAAATAAATTTTTTATATGTAGTGATATATTTAAAACAAAACCTCTATTTTATAATATAAATCAATCAAACATAATTTTAGCTAGTTATGAATCAACATGTAAAAAAATCAAAAATCAAGATTATATAAGTATAAAACCAAATACACAAATGATATTTAGTATTGATACTAGAGAAAAACTCAGCGAAAATAAAATTCATATATTTGATTTAAATCAACATAAAACAAATTATAATGATTATACCGCAGCATTAGAAAAATCAATATTAAAACGATATCCTGAAAATGGTATTCCATTAGTCACATTAAGTTCTGGTTTAGATAGTGGTTCAATTGCTTGTTGTTTAAATAAATATAATAAAGAATCACTTTTTATTTCAATACCAAAAAACGAAGATTTAAATACACTTTACCAAAGAAAAGAAATACTAGGTGAAAAACACATATTTTTAGATTTATCTGATGAAGATAAATCAATAATTAAACAACATCTACATCATAACTGTGAACCATTTGTTTGGGATTTTACTTATCATCCTAGTTTAGGAATAGTTGAAGATGGATTTTCACGAGGTTCTATGCTGGCTAAATCAAAAATGATTGATTATTGTAAAAAAAATAATCAAAATATTAAAATACTCTTCTCTGGAATTGGTGCTGATGAAATAATGGCTCATAATAGTTATTATTCATTAGGTTGGGGAAATGTTGATTCTTTTCCAGATGATTTAAATCAAGTTTATCCATGGAAAAACTTTTATGAAGGAACTATGGATAATTATATAAGAGGTGAAGAATATATTGGTGGTTGTTTCGGTTTTGAAACCCGATATCCTTATTGTGATAAACAATTAGTTCAAGAATTTTTATGGCTAAAACCTGAATTAAAAAATAATTTTAAAAATTCAAATTATAAACCTGCTTTACATCATTATTTAGATACAAATAATTTTTCTATATATCATAAAAAGTTAGGATTTTGTGTTTAAAAATCTCCGTATATTTTATGTGCTCCATATTTTGATTGTAATTCAGAATTATCTAAATGTTCCCAATTATTTAAATATTTTTTATAAGAAATTATTTCATTTTTAGCACATAAATCAGGTATTTCTAATCTTTTTTTAGACCATACATCTTCTGGATTTTTATTTTTATCTATTATAGTTAATAATCTATAAAAATGTAATCCTGTTGTGTATTTTATTTTAAAATCTAAATTATCTTCAAAATGATTTAATTGAGACCAAGGTCCTTTATAATTTTCCGGTTTATAATTTATTCCTTCATTAAATTTTAATAATAAATTAAATAAATCTTTATTTTCACTTAATAACATATCTTCTATTACATATAATCCACCTATTTTTAATTTATTTTTATATAAATAATTTAATGATTTTATTACATCTTTTTCTATATGGCTTCCATCATCTATAATTATATCTAAATCATTTGGTAATTGGGATAAAATATTTTCATCTGTTTGACTACCTATAATTATTTTGATTCTATCTTCTTCAAATTTTTTACAATTTATATTTATATCTAAACCATATATTATTGCATTAGGAAAATATTCTTTCCACATTTTAACAGATCTTTCAGTTTCTACACCTATTTCTAATATTTTTAGTGCACTATATTTTTTTTTCTCAAAATGTAATTCCATTAATTCTAAATAATTATGTTGAATTTTACTTGGTAAATATTTTAAACCTATTTTATCTAATGTATTCATTTATATAAAGTTTATTACTTTTTTTTTATATACTTGTATTTTTATATTTACTATTTTTATTTAAATATAATTTATTGTTTCTAATATATATTTAGTAAATTGTTCTGGAGTATAATTTTCTTTAACAAAATTGTGTCCATTTTCAGCTATTTTTTTTATATCTATATTTCCATTTAATATATTTTTAATTATTTTTATATCTTCTTCTTCATTTAATGTTATTCCAATATAATGAATCATATTTTTTGGTTGTATAGGAAATTGAATATTATATAAATCTAAATCTATAGTTAATACACAACATCCAGCAAAAAATGCCTCCCATAATTTCCAACTATCATTTTGAATAATTACTTCTTGATTATTTATTTTTTCTAAAAATCCTGCCGTACAGTCCATTATTTTTGTATTTTTTAATATTTCGTAATATTTAGGATTATGTCTACGACCAGTTTGACACCAGTCTATATAATAATCATCTGATTCAGTTGGTTCACTAAAATTATCATTAAAAAATGTAATATCTTCAAATAGTTTTTTATAAATATTTAATATATATTCTCTATTGCCATGTGGTATTCTAAGACTATAAAATAAATTTATATTACGTTCTTCCCATTTTATATTTGTTTGTGTTGATTCGATAATTCTATTTGTAGAACATATAATAGATGGATGGAGTTTACTACTAAAGTTTTTTAGTATATTTGTTTCATAATTTATTTTAAACCAATAATCATAATATTTTAAATATTGATTTAATTCAAAAAATCCATCAAACCAATCTATCATAATTAACTTATACTTTGTATTCTTTCTAGACAAAAATTCTTGAATATAATCAATATTACCAAAATCATGACTACAATGACTTGTTATAATATAATCATAATTATCATAATTTATATCTTTTGTTTGATTAAATAAATAATCACCATTTGATTTTTTATAATAATTTATATTTGAATTATAATCAATATTGAGTTTTTCTAATCCTTCTGCTATAGTTATTAAAGTATGTTGATAACGAGCTTTAGTTGGTGGTCCAGGTTTATCTAATAAAAATAATATTTTTTTATGATTTATTTTTTTTTGTTCTAAATCAGTAATATTTTTTGTTTTTAATCTAAATGTAAAATCACTATTATTTCTATGAATTAATTCGTAATTATTTTGAATAAGTTTTTCAATAATAAAATTACATCTTTCTATATCTTTAATATTTTCTCCATTGAAAGCTAAATCAAATTCAACAGCTAAATATCTGGGGAAAATTTTTTCATTAATCATATTTTCAATTACATCACATTCTGTTCCTTCGATGTCCATTTTTAATAAATCTATTTTTGAATGGTTAAGTTCTTTCATAATAGTTTTTAATGTTCTTACATTAACATTAATAAATTTTGTTCCTTTCATACCTTTTTCTAAACTGCAACTAACATAATCTTCATTACTAGGTAAATAAAACTTATGCACTCCTTCATTTACTCCTATAGCATATTCTTTAAATATAATATTATCAGATGATATACTATTTTCTAATATAAGTTTCCAATAATTAAAAGGTTCTCCACCGGCAATTTTATTTGAATAACTGGGTGTTTGTTTTCCATCTAATACATTTTTTACATGATTAACATGAGAAATAGAACGTGGTGTAGGATCAAATATATATACTTTAGATTTTAATTGATTACCTATAAGTATATCATGACTTATATCTTCACCAGCACCAAAACAATATATTATACTAGATGAATCTAAACCTTGTAAGTTTTCAGGATAATAAAATCCTCCATAATTTGTGCCAAAAAGTTTCATTATTATTAATAATTTTAAAATAACTTTAAATAAGTATAATTTAATTTAAATAAAAAAAAAAATATATTATATATATTATAATGTTCTTAGACGAAAAAGATATGAATATGGATACTTTGCTAAATTGTTTAGCTGTTGCTTGTGTTGCTGTTTTAGTTAATAGATCAGAAGATGTTTTAAGTTTAATGCCTAATGTTGATTTTAGTTTAGAAGATAGACTTGATGATTTAGTTCAAAAATTAATACCTGGTAGTGAATTCCATAATGAAAATCGTATGTTAACTAAAGTTGGACTTGCTCTTTTAATTTGTTTAAATGCTTTAGTATTTGTTTTATTAAAAGATATGTTAGTTCCTATGGTATGTGTTTAAATAAATAATATATATATAATAAAAAATATAAATTATTTAAAAACAAAACTTTTTTTTTATATAAAAATGACAGATATAAAAACATCATCACCAGAATCTAATCAGGAAACCTTTGCTTTCCAAGCCGAAATTAATCAATTAATGAGTCTTATTATTAATACATTTTATAGTAATAAAGATATATTTCTAAGAGAACTTATTTCAAATAGTTCTGATGCACTAGACAAACTTCGTCATGCATCGTTAAAAGATAGTAGTGTATTAGATGGAGAAAAAAATCTAGGTATTAATATTTTTACTAATAAATCAGAACAACAACTTATAATTGAAGATAC
>MDSV01063029.1_pt1 | contig 13229 bp, 11 predicted proteins | sample 810851 | NCBI WGS metagenome assembly MDSV01 (sample SAMN05326640, study PRJNA326480) | marine metagenome | isolation source: seawater | place: Atlantic Ocean: North East | collected 2012 | reverse complement strand
GAAATCCCAGAAAATGAAATATTATTTAACCCTAATATTTCAGGTCAAAACTAATATTTTGATTCTATAAATATAACCCCGCTTTTGCGGGGTTTTTTATTGTAAAGAATAGCAAGTTTATTACTAAATTGCAGATATGAAATATTTACTTATTTTTTTGATTTTACCACTAACAACTATTGCACAACGTTCAATATTAAGTGAATGTGGTAATGACATAATAAATCCTCAAAGTAAAATAGAAAAAATATTATTTGAGGACAAAATAAAGAACTCTGAATTTATAAGTAAAGTTAATTCTCGAAATTCATTCAATGATAATTATTATTTGAAAGTTGATAACTCCAATAAACTTAAAGCAAATGACTTAAACTCAAGCGAATTTGAATTAACCAATAATATTTTGGAATTAGATCAAGATTATGTAGTTCCCGTCGTAGTTCACATTCTTCACGACGGTGGTATTGTCGGTACTGGGTTTAATATGAAAGAAAGTATAATTCGAGATGCAATTGAAGGTATGAATAAGGTGTGGGCTAATGATTTTGAAATACCTAATCCGGGAGATGGGATCAGTATGAATATAAAGTTCAAATTAGCTGAAATTGACGAGAATGGCAATACAACAAATGGAATTAATAGGATTGATTTAAGTGATAATCAGGCTTATCTCGATAATGGAATTGGTTCAAGTGGATTGGAGGATTATAATGATGATGCAGAAATTAATTCAATGAGAGAATACGCTTCATGGGATCCAGAAAAATATTATAATATATATGTTGTAAATGCAATTAACGGTAGCAGTTGTGATACCGGTGGTACTTTTGGTTATGCAACATACTCTACTTCACACGGAACTATAAATGATGGTGTAGTAATAATTAGTTGTCTTTTTGGAAACCCGTATTATTACACAACACTTGAACATGAGTTGGGTCACGGATTTAGTCTGCCGCATACATTTAATGGCGACTTAAGAATTGAAGATGGTATTCAAGTATATGGGTGTGGAGATGATGGAATTGAAGATACAGCCAAACATACTAGAAGCACCGCTGGAGCTCAAGTACCTTGTAATAGTACTGAAATTAATTTTTGCGATCCAACTTTTAATAAAGTAATGTCACCCACAAAAACGGGTACAGGTACAGAACAAGATATTGTTAAAAATATAATGAATTATGGATCTTGTAGAAATGAGTTTACATTTGGCCAACAAAAGCTTGCTAATTCAGCATTATTATTGAATAGAACATCATATATAAACTCAACAGCATTAAACTCATCTTCAGATTTTTTAAAACCTGATGTTTCATTTTCTGAAAATCAGGAACAAACAGGAGGGACAATTTCATGGGTAAATTATGGAGATGTGAAATCTAATACAATTTATCTTTACAGTGCACAAGGTAGTTTTATTAATGGAGGATCAACAACTACAGCAAATCAGATTAATCTTGATTATATAGACCAAGGTATGAAACATAATTTGCTGGTTTCTTCTAACTATGACAATGATATAAAGCGAATAGAGGAAAAAGTTATAAACTCTAAAATTGTGAGAGAATATTTTGATGATTTTGAAGATATTTCAAAAATTGGTGATTGGATTGTTTTAAATGGAGGAGATCAGAGTTCATGGAGACTTCGAACTAACCTTACAAGTGGAGAAACAATTGAAGGAGCATGGCATATTTTATATAACGCCACAACAGCTCATGACGATTACTTAATTTCACCAATTATTGAAGTAAAAGACGGAATAACAGATGGAATATCATTCAATGCTAAAAATGAAAGCATGACATGGATGGAAGATATTGATTTATACGTAATTGATGAAAATTACCAAATTATCCTGGGTACCTTACAGGAAAATATTACACCACCTGAAGAGTATTTAAACTATAAATTTGATTTAAGTGAATATGAAGGTCAAAATATCAGAATTGGATTTCACTCAACAACACTTGATCAATATATTTTTTATATGGATGATTTTAAAGTAGGTAACTACAATACGCTATCACTTAATAAAATAATAAATGATGAGATAACTATTTATCCAAATCCTGTGAATTCTATTTTAAAAATAGATGGAGAATTTACAAATGCGAAAATTTATGATCTCAAGGGAAAACTAATTATGGAATCGAGTGAGAGTGTTATTGATGTTTCACAACTTCCAAAATCAATTTATATTATTAAGGTAATTGCCAATGAAGAATCAGTAGTTAAGACACTTAAACTAATCAAGGAATAAATAGGGCTTCCGGATTTTTTTATTGTTAATTTGAAGAAATAAATAACCTATTTTATTTTCTACATGATTAATAACCCTTTTTAATGCACAATAAAATCTTATTTGGAATTAACTCAGTCCGGGAAGCTATTCAAGACCCCTCAATAGTTCAAAAAGTATTAATTCAAAACAAAATAATTAACCCTGCAGCTACACATCTCAAGGAACAGATAATGCGTTCTGGTATTTCTTATTCGTTTGTTCCCGAACAGAAACTATACAAACATACCAAAGGGAATCATCAAGGATTTGTAGCGCTCATTGGACAAATTCAATTTACTGAGCTAGAGAGTATAATTGATCCTGCAAAACAACAACTGTTTTTATTACTAGATGGGATTACGGATGTACGAAACTTCGGAGCCATTATCCGCTCTGCAGTGGGTCTAGGCGCAAGCGGTATCGTTATTGGTCAAAATGGAAGTGCACCACTTAATGATATTGCAATCCAAGCTTCTGCTGGAGGTGCATTTCACATTCCCATTATTCGTGTAAGGCATCTTAAAGATGCAATGTACTTGCTACAGTCTCATGAAATAGCAATTATTGGTTGTACAGAGAAGGCATCATCATTTGTTTCAGACATAAACCTTAAACGTTCGATAGGTATAGTAATGGGAAATGAAAACAAAGGCATCAGTAAAGGCATACTAAATCTCTGTGATGAGCAGATAAAAATACCTATAAAAGAGGTGTTAGATTCTTACAACGTTTCTGTTGCAGCTTCACTTATACTGTACGAATATCAGAGACAAAACAACTAAAGTAAAAAAGTCAACTCAACTAGCTGTTCAATTTCTTTGTAGTGAGTTGGATTTATTTGCCTCAATGGCTTAAAATGAACGGCATGCATCCCAACTTTTAAAGCACCCTCAACATCAGCCTCTAAGTTATCGCCTATCATAACAGCTTCAGAGGGGTTAACACCTCCGACTTTTAGAGCATGATTAAAAATTTCAGGGTCAGGCTTTTTCTTACCTATTGAAGAAGAATCAGTAACCGTTTCAAAATAAGGCAACAGTCCTGAATTTTTCATTTTTAAATGCTGAACATCCTTAAATCCATTAGTAATCATATGCAAAGCATAGTGAGGCTTTAGTGCCTGCAGTATGGAAATAGCTCCTGGAAACAGGGTGTTATATTGAGGAAGTGTTTGAATATATGCATCTGACATATTAAAAATTAAGGAGTCAGAGGCTTTGTAATTCATCTGGTCAAAAACAGTCTTTAGGCGTTCATAGCGCAACTTTTCTTTGTCAATTTTGCCTTCTCGATACAAACGCCAGTAGGCCACATTATTTGGTACGTAAACTTCCAAGAATGCGTCTAGTTTAAGCTCTATTTTATAATGCTTAAAAAGCGCTTTAAAGGCCAATGCAGAGTTTTTTTCAAAATCCCAAAGAGTATGGTCCAAATCAAAATACAAAGCCTTGATAGTAGATTTATTCATGAATCAACAATTTTTTTAGTGTAGCTAAAAATGTGGCGTTTTTTGAACGATTATTAAAAGTTTCGTTAGTAAGTGAGACCAACATAGGCGCATTAAGTTTTTTTAAGCGTGATTTATACACAATAAAAAGCTGACGCATTTTTCTAGCATATTGCTGTGCACGTATATTTGATTCGCTTAAACAAATCGGATGAATGGTCAATGGGGTTTCCTGTTCCTCCCCCAAATCAAAGAATCTAAATGGATGAGCAGTGCTCGCACGAAAACCAGAGATATCAGAGTATTGCATAGAATAATCATGTTTGATCCCTAATGAAGCATAGGCACGATAAGTATCTGGAAATCGCAAAACTAATTTATGCTGTCGAATGGCTTTAATGGGCCTGTGTATTAATCCTGAAAAACGATCAATATCTTGTTTAAGTTGCTGCTTTTTTTGGGTAGACTCAAACGAAGCAAGTGGCGCAGTAGGTGCATAATCAGATAAACTTTTGAGATCTTGTTGGTGTTTTTTACTAAATACACTTAAGCTTTTATCGTGAACGCCGAGGGTTGCATAAAGGGCGAAAAAACGAAATGATACCGTGGTTGAACGAAAGGCTTCCATTTGTTCAATTAATCCAACAAGTGGGTCCTCGCGAAAGCGCAATACTACCATCAATCGATCAAAAGTCGTGGCAAACTTTAAACTTCCTAAATCATAAAGTCCCTCAAAGAAAGATCGAAAAAGAGTTTTATACTTGTATGCATATAACTGTGGGATTTCAACCACCAACTCAGCAGTATTTATCTGTTGCGAAAAAGAAGGTAATTCAAAAAAATTTGTCCATACGGCTACAAAGCGATTAAACCACATATCAATCAGCGGTAAATCCAAAAAATTATACTTAAAGGCCAAGGACTGTTCGGATTTAAATCCACCCAAATCATCAGTAGTATAGGGCATATATTCCTCATACCTTGACATCAAGTAAAAAGATGCAGCAAAAAAATCAAATGGAAATTGACTTTTTTCAGATGTGGCAAAAAATGCGGGCATGCCCTCCCATTCAAAGACGGAAATATCTACTGGGTTAATACCTTGCTCTATAAGTAAACCATTGGCTGCCACAAAAAACTCATTGCCCAATGGAACATCGCCATAAGACATCTTTGGACCACTGTGTGCTACAAAAGTACTCACATCAGAAGTAAACGAAACTTCCTGGCCTAATCTGTGATAAAAAAAATGCCTGAAAACATAAATGATTCGAGGCTTAACTATGGACGTATGGATCAATATCATGGTTCAATTACTTAAAATTGTTTTGAATCCACCTTGTCAGTAAGTCATATGTCAAGAGGTTTTCCTCCATCTCCTCATTCACATAAATAACAGAAGTTAGCTTATTGATGTAGTGTCGTGCAAAAGACTTTGGGTAGCGATCTCCCCCATTTAAATGAGCAATATAGTGCTCAAAGAAACACAGCGCCTTGGTAACATCCTTTTGCAAATAAAAACTTAATACTCCCATAACGTAATAGGCATCATTAGAAACTTCTGGTGAGCTGCATACATCCACCTCATTAACAGCGTTTAGATAGGCAACTAATGCTTCTTTATTTTTTTTGGTCGTTCTGTAATAATAACCTGCCGCCAAAAAGCCCTCTATGGTAGATAAGGATTGAATCGCATTTAGTGCCCAATTAGCTTTTTTATTACTCCCGCCTAACACCCATGGCAATTCGGTATACAATTCCAATAAAACCAGTTGGATTGTAAGCGAGTCTGGTTCTATAATTGCAGCACGCTCGAAAGCTGTTTTCATAGCTCTTACATATGACAATGATTTTACTTGTGAAACTTCTGAAGCTAAAATTCCAGAAACGCCTCCAAGCATAAATTGATAATCATAGTTATCTGGGGCTTTCTTTGCAAGGGAAGCTAAAATATCAAAAGATTGTTCATATGCCCGTGTGCTGATATACAAAAGGGCGAGTTCCTCCTGCTCTTCATGTGTTTTAGATTCAATAGAATCAAGCGTTATGATGCGTGATTGTTGCTCGGGGGTAATTAAAACTGGCTCAAAAAGAGTGACAGGAATGCGTTGCCCATAGGAAAAACTTACACAAAAAATGATGAGGATTAATCGTTTAGCAACTGCCATAATTTATCTTTCAATACTAATAAACCCTGTTGTGAAACGGACGAAAACAAAACAAAAGGTGTTTGGTCAAAAGCAACCTTACATTCATCTTCAATAGCTGTATACAGCTCTTTATCTAAAATATCAGATTTTGAGATACCAATCATAAAATTCTTATCCAATAACTCAGGACTATATCGTGTCAATTCACTTTTTAAAATAGTAAATTGTTTTAAAATATCATCTGCATCAGCTGGAATAATATAAAGCAATACACTATTACGTTCAATATGTCGTAAAAAATAATGCCCCAATCCTTTTCCTTCAGCAGCTCCTTCAATAATACCAGGAATATCAGCCATTACAAAAGAAGTATAATTATAATTTTCTACAATACCTAAGTTAGGTTTTAGCGTTGTGAAGGGATAATCAGCAATTTTAGGCTTAGCAGAAGTCAAGGTTGCAAGCAACGAAGATTTACCTGCATTAGGAAAACCTACCAAACCTACATCGGCAAGCACCTTCAGTTCTAGCGTAATGTCACGATCAGTACCTTCTTTCCCAGGCTGTGCATAGCGCGGTGCTTGATTGGTGGAGCTTTTAAAATGCCAATTGCCACGTCCGCCTATACCGCCTGGCACAACGATCACATCTGATTCAGAAGTAATTTCGGCAATTTGCTCACCCGTTTTGTTGTCATGAATAATGGTTCCCAAAGGAACTGGTATAATCAAGTCTGTTCCATCTGCTCCTGTACTCCTGCTCTTGCTCCCATGTCCTCCGTGATCTGCCTTAAAATGACGTTTATACCTAAATTTAATAAGCGTCCATAGGGTTTTGTCACCACGAATAATTATGTGTCCGCCACGTCCACCGTCTCCACCATCTGGGCCACCCTTGGTGATGTATTTTTCTCTGTGAAAGTGCGTAGAGCCCTTTCCTCCGTTTCCAGATTTGACATATATTTTAACATAATCTACAAAGTTACCTTCTGTCATTTCAGTTGATCAACAATACTTGTTAGGTCTTCAGCTATCTCCTCAATAGGTCTTGAACCATCTATGGTATGAAACTTTTCTTGAGCCATATAATATGCTGTTAGCAGAGCTGTTTTTGCATTGTACTCAGCAAAGCGATTTCGAATCTTTTCTTCGTCTTGATCATCTATGCGTCCACTGTCTTTACCACGAGATAATAAACGGGAAACCAATATATCATCGTCAACGTCTAGTGCCAAAGTAGCAGAAATGGACATATGCTTTTTAGACAAAAATCCGTCAAGGGCTTCTGCCTGTGAAATAGTTCTTGGAAAACCATCAAAAATAAAACCAGCAGCATCAGGTTTCTTGTCAACTTCACTCTCAAGCATTTGGATAGTAACCTCATCTGGTACCAAATCACCATTGTCAATAAATTGCTTAGCCATAATGCCAAGGGGCGTCTGGTTTTTAATATTGTATCTAAATAAATTTCCTGTAGAGATGTGAATCAAATTAAAATGATCTCTCAAAAAAACAGCTTGAGTTCCTTTTCCTGCTCCAGGTTTGCCAAACAAAATAATGTTCTTCATTGTTGTTATTTCCGTACAAAGATATTGTATTTTAAGCAGGGGGACTATAGATGTACAACATGACGGAATATCCTTACCTTTGTGGTGATAATGCAAAAGTATATATCTTCAAATTTATCCGTAGGCATCTTAGGTGGCGGCCAGCTAGGTAAAATGCTTACCGATGTTGCGCGTAAATGGGATATCCGCACCCATATTCTAGATTCCAACGCTGGGGCACCAGCAAAAAATAGCTGTTATAGATTTGTTCAAGGCGACTTAATGGACTATGAAACAGTCTTAAACTTCGGTAAAGAAGTTAACGTACTTACAATTGAAATTGAGCATGTTAACATTGATGCCCTATATGAATTGGAGAATGCTGGTGTTTTGGTTTATCCTAAACCCACAACACTTGACATAATTCAAAATAAACAAACACAAAAAGCATTTTTTGAAGAACAAAAACTACCAACCGCACCTTTTATTTCTTGCGAAAACAAAAAAGAACTGCTGGCGCATGTTTCAAACAGCAACTTCAACTTTCCCTTCATTTGGAAAACTGCGCGCTTTGGCTATGACGGTTTTGGTGTAAAAAAAATTATGGATAAAGCGGCTGTTGAAGCTTTGCCTGATAAACCATGTATCGTCGAGACACTAGTTCCAATCAAGCAAGAAATAGCCATTATCGCAGCCCGAAATCCTGATGGTGAAATTGAACTTTACCCACCTGTTCAGATGACTTTTCATCCTGAAGCTAATCAAGTAGAGTATGTCTACTTCCCAGCAGATATAAGCAATGAAATTACCAAAAAGGCTCACGACATTACCCACAATTTGGTGAGTGCTTGGGAGCATATTGGTTTATTGGCAGTTGAGTTTTTTGTTGATCAAAAAAATAACTTACTTGTAAATGAAGTAGCACCACGACCTCACAACAGCGGTCACCTGACCATTGAAGGTGCCTATACTTCACAATTTGAACAGCACATACGCGCAATACTTAACTCGCCGCTTGGTAAAACAAGCTTTCATGAGCCAACTATAATGGCCAATGTGGTTGGCCCACCAAAACTGAATGGACCGTTTGTGTATCATGGAATAAATTATATACTAAATACACCAAAAGCTGCGCTACACATCTATGGAAAGGAAACAACCAAACCACAACGAAAAATGGGGCATATTACGCTTTCAGGTGCTGATTTGGATGTTATTTTTAAACAAATTAAAGACTTAAAAGCAAAACTTAAACTTAAAGCGAATTAACATGAAAGTAGCCGTTATCATGGGAAGCAAAAGCGACCTACCCGTAATGCAAGATGCAATTGACACCTTGGCACTTTTTGAAATCGAAACCCATGTTGATATAGTATCTGCGCACAGAACTATTGACAAAATGATGTCCTTTGGAAAATCTGCACATGAAAATGGTATTGACGTAATCATTGCTGGAGCAGGCGGAGCAGCCCACCTTCCAGGAATGGTGGCTTCAATTAGTCCATTGCCCGTAATTGGTGTGCCCGTTAAATCTTCAAATTCAATCGACGGATGGGATTCTATATTATCTATACTTCAAATGCCAGGTGGCGTACCTGTTGCTACTGTCGCATTAAACGGCGCAAAAAATGCAGCGTTATTAGCATGTCAAATTCTGGGCGTGAAAAATTTAAACTTACGTGAGGCCATGATTGCATATAAAATATCATTAGGTGAGAAAGTACATCAAAGCGCTAAGGATATTAAAAATAAGTAAGTGCCATAAAGCTTAAACCCAACCACAACACAGGAATTGCCTCAACCAATAATGAAGTGATATATTTTTGTCGATCTGTTTTTACTTTAAAAATAAGTATTGCAAGCATAACCAGCATTGCAATTTCAACCCCAGCAAGCATAATTGAATTTGAAGTCATTAAAGCCAAAACGGTAGCTGACAAAATCAAAGCATAGGACAGCAGCTTAACAGCCCTAATACCTAAAACTTGTGGTAATGTTTTTAAGGTTGGGGCATCTCGTACAAGGTCGTGAATTTCTAGTGGAACAATCATTACCAATATCCAGATTATAGCTTTTGTGGCAACCAAAGCAAAATGAAATGTAATCAAGTTGTATAAACCTAAAGTGGCAAGGGTAGACCAGCAAAAGGCAACAATAAATATCTTAAGTGTAGGAATATAGCGTAACCCATAATGGGCACCGAAAGGGAGTGCGTATAAAATTGTTATCATCCCTACGAAAACAAAAATCAGCCACACGGTTGTAGTCTGCGTAACAAGACCATAAAAACCAATTACTAGTGCACTGAGTAGCGTGATGGCTTGGGGCAACTTAATCCATCGTTTTTCCACCAATGCAGGCACAATGAAATGAAAATATTGATATCCAAACCAGCCGAATCCAAAAATGGCGCATTGTAATGATATGGTTAAATCAAATCCTTGTTGCATGGCAAACACACAGCAAAAAGCCCATAGCGACAAGGCTACATGCAAGCTAGATTTAATATAGGAACGAAGGTTGATATACTTCATAAACAAATACAAAACTACCAAATGTGTTAATAAGGTAGCCGTTTATGGTTAACAACTTTAGGCAGAAATGATTAGGTTTCGTTTTTTTGATTTTAATCAAAAATTTACCTTTGAAAGGGTATAAAAACTGGTGTTTATGGATACGCAAAACTTTGCACTTCGCCACTTGGGTCCAAACGAGAAGGAGTTGGACAAAATGCTTTCACTTATCGAAGCATCATCTCTTGAAGAATTGGTTACTCAAACTGTTCCTGAAGCCATTAGGCTCCATAAGCCCCTTGCACTTCCAGAAGCCATGAGCGAACATAGCTTTTCAAAACACATTGCTGCCTTAGGGAAACACAACAAGGTATTTACCTCCTTTATTGGATTGGGATATCACGAGGCCATATTACCGGGCGTAATCCAACGAAACATATTGGAAAACCCAGGTTGGTATACAGCATACACCCCTTACCAGGCGGAAATCGCCCAAGGCCGTATGGAAGCGTTGCTCAACTTCCAAACCATGGTTGTGGAACTCACAGGAATGGAACTTGCTAATGCTTCTCTTTTGGATGAATCGACAGCTGCAGCAGAAGCGATGAGCCTACTGTTTGGTCAGCGCACAAGAACACAGAAAAAAGAACATGCAAAACTGTTTTTTGTAGATGAAAATACATTTCCACAAACCAAATCTGTGCTAGAAACAAGAGCAATTCCCGTAGGTATTAAACTTATTTATGGCAGTTGTGATGATTTTATACCCACAGCCGAATATTTTGGCGCCTTGGTACAGTACCCAGGTACTAATGGCGATATACCAAACCTTAAAGCTTTTATTGACAACGCTGCCCAAGCAGAAGTAAAGACCGCTGTTGCTGCAGACCTCATGAGTTTGGTGCTTTTGGAAGCGCCAGGAACTTTGGGTGCTGATGTTGTAGTGGGAAGTAGTCAACGCTTTGGTGTCCCACTTGGATACGGAGGACCACACGCAGCATTTTTTGCAACTAAAACTGCCTACAAACGCAGTGTACCGGGGAGAATTATTGGCGTTACACAAGATCAGTCTGGTAATAGGGCTTTACGTATGGCCTTGCAAACACGCGAACAGCACATCAAAAGAGATAGGGCTACATCTAATATTTGTACTGCACAAGTACTCTTGGCTGTTATTGCAGGAATGTATGCTGTATACCACGGCCCAGAAGGATTAAAATCAATTGCGACACGCATCCACCGTCATGCTTGCCAACTTAACCAAGTGCTGGAACAATTAGGTATAACTCAAAAAAACAAAGCTTTCTTTGACACACTTCACATTGAAGCGCCTGCCAATGAAATACTGCACTTGGCAGCTGCAAAAGCAATCAATCTGCGTCAAATTAACGACGGTGAATTAAGCATCACCTTCCATGAAGCGACAGAAGACCACCACATTCAAACTTTGATTGATATACTAGCCGAGGTAACAAAACAATCCGCTGATGACGTCAATTTAGTTGAAATGGACTGCCTAGCTGTTTCGTATAAACGAACAACCTCATTTTTAACCAATAAAGTATTTCATACTTACCATGCCGAAACCAGCATGATGCGTTATATCAAATCCCTTGAGCGTAAAGACTTGGCACTAAATCATTCCATGATTGCACTGGGTTCATGTACCATGAAGCTTAATGCAGCTACGGAAATGTTCGCCTTGAGCGATCCACAGTGGAACAATATGCATCCTTTTGCACCCATTGACCAAGCGGCTGGTTATACGCGCGTATTGCATGATCTAGCTGACTACCTAACAGAAATCACAGGTTTCGGCGGCACCTCTTTGCAGCCTAATTCTGGCGCACAAGGTGAATTTGCAGGACTGATGGTCATCAGAGCTTATCACCTTGCCAACGAGGATGCAAATCGTAACATCTGTCTTATTCCGGCTTCTGCACATGGCACCAACCCAGCCTCTGCAGTAATGGCGGGTATGCAAGTCATTTTAGTTGGGACTGACGAAAAAGGCAATATCGACCTCAACGACTTAAAAGCTAAAGCCGATGAGCATGCCAATAATTTGGCAGCTTTAATGATAACCTATCCTTCAACGCATGGTGTTTTTGAATCAGCTATTAAGGAAATAACCGCTTACATCCATAGCAAAGGAGGACAAATATATATGGATGGTGCAAATATGAATGCGCAGGTTGGATTAACCAATCCTGCTGTTATTGGCGCAGACGTTTGTCATTTGAACCTACACAAAACTTTTGCCATCCCACATGGCGGTGGTGGCCCTGGAGTAGGTCCAATATGTGTTGCTCAGCACTTGGTCTCATTTTTGCCAAATCACGCCATAGTTCCAACAAATAGCAAAGAAGGAATCCAGGCAATATCTGCAGCGCCATATGGCTCAGCTCTTGCTTGTTTAATCTCTTATGCCTACATACGCTTACTGGGCGCAGCAGGGCTAAAGAAAGCCACAGAAGTAGCCATATTAAATGCCAATTACATTAAGGAACGCATTGCCAAACACTACCCTGTTTTGTATAGCGGCGACAACAACCGAGCAGCACATGAGTTTATCATTGACTGTCGTTCTTTTAAAGATAAAGGAATCGAAGTAATTGATATTGCTAAACGTTTGATCGATTATGGTTTTCATGCTCCGACGGTATCGTTCCCAGTTTCAGGCACCATGATGATTGAACCCACTGAAAGTGAGAATTTGGCAGAATTAGATCGTTTTTGTGAAGCATTTATTTCTATTCGCTATGAAATTGAGGCTAGCACAAAAGAACAAACCAACAACTTATTGCGCAATGCACCTCATACCTTGACGCAGTTGACAGCGCACGAGTGGTTACTGCCCTATACGAGAGAAGAAGCAGCATATCCATTGCAGTTTGTACGTGAAAAAAAGTTTTGGCCAAGCGTTCAACGCGTCGACGAAGCTTATGGGGACAGAAACCTCATGTGTACTTGTGCGCCCATTGAAATGTATGAACAAAAACAGGTTACGGAAATTCAATAATTTGTGGTTGGGTGCATTTATAAACACATCTTTTTTCATGTAACCGTGTAGATTTCTATATTTGAACATCAGAATACGACCACTACCTTAACTAAATATGGGAATTCACATCACAGGCGTTGGAAGTTATATACCTTCACACAAAGAAAAAAATCAAGATTTTTTAGCACATACATTTTTAGACGATACCGGCAAACCGTTTGGTGCTGATAATGGAGATATTATTGAAAAATTTAAGGCTATAACAGGAATTGAAGAACGCCG
>MDSV01208083.1_pt1 | contig 13230 bp, 11 predicted proteins | sample 810851 | NCBI WGS metagenome assembly MDSV01 (sample SAMN05326640, study PRJNA326480) | marine metagenome | isolation source: seawater | place: Atlantic Ocean: North East | collected 2012 | reverse complement strand
GAGATTTTTAGTACTATCTAGAGCAACTATATTTCCTTTATTTAATATAGCTATCCGATCACACATTTCTTCAGCTTCCTCAAGATAATGAGTTGTTAAAATAATAGTTACGCCTTGACTGTTAAGTAATCTAACATTTTTCCATAAGTTTTTTCTTAATTCAACATCAACTCCGGCGGTTGGTTCATCTAAAAAAATTATTGGAGGTTGATGAACAAGAGCTTTAGCCATTAATAATCTTCTTTTCATTCCTCCTGATAGACTTCTTGCATAACTATCAGCCTGCTTTTCTAAAGATACTAATTTTAATATTTGATTAGTTATTCTATCTTCTTTTTTAATACCATAGAGACCCGCTTGCAGTTCTAATAGTTTCCTTGGGCTAAAAAATGGATCAAGGTTAACTTCTTGAGGAACTATTCCGACAGAAGCTCTAACTTGTCTAGAATTTTTGTCTAAACTAAAACCCCATACATTTACTTCACCTGAGGTTTTTATAACAGTTCCTGCTAAAATATTTATAAAAGTTGTTTTTCCAGCACCATTTGGACCAAGTAGTCCAAAAATTTCACCTTGTTTCACGTCTAAGTTTAAATTATTTAAGGCATGAGTAATAGAAGCATCTTTGGTAGTATAAATTTTTTTTAAGTTTTTAACAGAAAGTATATTTTTTTTATCCATGAAGTTTAATACATTTACAATATTTAAATTAATTAAGATAATATTATTTAAATGAATAAAATAAAAAAAACAGACCATTTTTATTTAATAGATGGTTCGGGTTATATTTTTAGAGCTTATTATGCATTGCCACCATTAACTAGAAAAAGTGATGGACTTCCAACAGGTGCTGTTAGTGGTTTTTGTAGTATGTTATTTAAGTTATTGGAAGACTCAAAGTCTAAAGAAAATTTACAAAAACCAACACATTTTGCAGTAATTTTTGATTCAGCTAGGAAAACTTTTAGAAATGAAATTTATACAGAATATAAAGCTAACAGATCCGAAGCACCAGAGGATTTAGCCCCGCAATTTGAATATATTAGAAAATCTGTAGTTGCTTTTAATTTGCCATCAGTTGATCTTCCTAATTATGAAGCAGATGATTTAATAGCAACATATGCTGAACAAATTTTAGCTAAAGGAGCCAAAGTAACGATTGTATCTTCAGATAAAGATTTGATGCAACTTTATAAAAAAGATGTTCGTTTATTTGATCCGATGAAAAATAAATTTATAACACCAGAAGATATTATTAATAAGTTTGGTGTAGAACCAAAAAAAATAATTGATGTTCAATCATTAGCTGGCGATAGTAGTGACAATGTACCTGGTGTACCTGGTATAGGAGTTAAAACAGCAGCTGAGTTAATTAACAAATATGGAACTTTGGAAAAATTATTAGATAATGCTAATGAAATAAAGCAAAATAAAAGAAGAGAAACGCTTATAGAAAATAAAAACAAAGCAATTATTAGTAAAAAATTAGTTACTTTAAAAAAAGATACGCCAATTAAAATAAATATAGAGGAATTTCAATTAAAAGAAGTTGACAAAAACAGGTTATATGAATTTTTAAGAGAAATGGAGTTTAACAGACTACTTAGTTTAGCTATTTCTACATACGGAGAACCTGGACAAAAAGTCAATAAAATTGAAGAAGAAGAGAAAAAAAAATATCAATTAATTAGTAAAAAAAATTATCATTTGATAACTGATGAAAACCAAATTGATAGTTGGATTGAGGATGCTGAAGAGTCAGGAGAAGTAGCAATAGATACGGAAACTACCTCATTAGATGCGCATCAAGCAAATTTAGTTGGTATTTCTCTTAGTACAAAAATTGGTAAAGCTTGTTATATTCCCATTGGACATAAGTCAAAAGGATGCCTTAAAAAGGAAATAGTTATAAAAAAATTAAAGCCACTTTTTGAGGATAAAAGTGTAAAAAAAATTGGTCAAAATATCAAGTTTGACTTTATTGTTTTGTATAAACATGGAATTGCCATGTCATCAATGGAAGACACTATGTTGATGTCCTATGTGCTAGATGCAGGTAAAAATCGTCATAATATGGATATGCTTTCACAAATTCATCTAGGGCATAAGACAATTTCTTTTAAAGAAATAGTTGGAACTGGAAAAAAAGAAATAAATTTTAGTGATGTTGAAATAAATAAAGCCATGCATTATGCAGCAGAAGATGCCGATATTACTTACAGACTTTATAAAATTTTTAGTAAAAATCTAAAATTAGAAAAATTAGCAAATATTTACGAAATTTTTGAAAAACCATTAATTAAGATATTAGCATTTATGGAAATAGAGGGAATTAAAATTGATAATAAATCTTTAAAAGTATTATCTGAAAAATTTGGAAAAAAAATTAAAAAACTAGAAAAAGAAGTTTTTAAAATTTCAAAAAAAGAATTTAACATTGCTTCTCCAAAGCAACTAGGAGAAGTAATTTATAATGAACTAAAAATTGCTGGAATAAAAAAAACTAGAAAAGGAAGTTTTGCCACAAGTGCAAACGTTCTTGAAGATTTAGCATTTAAGGGGCATAAATTCCCCCAACTAATTTTAGATTGGCGTCAAGTATCTAAACTTAAGAATACTTACTCAGATTCTTTACCAGAACATATAAACCCAAATACCAAGAGAGTTCATACCTCATTTTTATTAGCAGCAACAACTACTGGAAGATTAGCTTCTAGTGATCCAAACTTACAAAATATTCCAATTAAATCAGAAGATGGAAAGGATATAAGAAAAGCTTTTATAGCAGAAAAAGGAAATATATTAATTTCAGCAGATTATAATCAAATAGAAATGAGAATTTTAGCAGATCTAGCTGATGTTAAAGAGTTAAAAAAAGCATTTAAAAATGACGAAGATATTCATTCACTTACAGCAAGTCAGGTATTTAATGTCAATATAAAAAAAGTTGATCAAGACATGAGAAGAAAAGCAAAAGCCATAAATTTTGGTATAATTTATGGAATTTCACAATATGGTCTTGCAAAACAAATTAATGTTTCAAATCATGAAGCAGAAGAATTTTTAAATGCTTATTTTTTTAAATTTCCAGAAATTAAGATTTATATGGATAAAACTATTAAATTTTGTAGAAAAACTGGGTATGTAAATAATATTTTTGGAAGACGATCTCATTTTACTGGGATTAATGATAAAAATTTTAATATTAGAAATTTTCAAGAAAGAGCAGCTATAAATGCACCAATTCAGGGTTCAGCATCAGAAATAATGAGATTAGCAATGATTAGATTAAGTAGAAAACTTAAAAGTTTAACTAAAAATGAATCAAAAATTTTACTTCAGATTCATGATGAGTTAATTTTTGAAGTACCAGAAAAGGAAGCTAAAAATATGACAAAAATTATCAAAGAAGAAATGTCTAGTGTTACGAGTAGTGATTTACATTCATTTTCAACTCCTTTAACTGTAGACTTAAATATTGGTAATAATTGGGGTATTCTTCATTAACAAATTGGGATTGCCCAAATTAGAACAATTTAGTATTTTTAAAGTAATATTATGCTCACACAAACAATTGCATTAATAGATGATGATAGAAACATACTTACAAGTATAAGTATAGCTTTAGAAAAAGAGGGATTCAAAGTTCAAACATATATAGATGGGGAGAGTGCCCTAATTGGATTAACGAGATCACCTCCAGATCTAGCAATTATTGATATTAAAATGCCTAAAATGGATGGGGAAGAACTTTTAAAAAAACTAAGAAAGAAAACATCTTTGCCAGTCATTTTTTTAACTTCAAAAGATGATGAAATTGATGAATTATTAGGCTTAAAGTTAGGAGCTGATGATTTTGTAAAAAAATCTGGTGGATTTTCAATAAAAGTTTTAATTGAAAGAATTAGGATTCAGTTGAGGAAAAAAGATATTAATAACAATTTAGAGGATAATAAAAATATAATTTCACATGGAAAACTTAAACTTGATCCTTCTCAACTAGAATGTGAATGGAGTGGAAAACAGCTTCCAGATAAACTTACAACTACAGAATTTTTGATAGTAAAAGAATTAGCTAAAAGGCCTGGAATAATTAAAGAAAGAGCTCAATTAATGGATATAGCTTATAGAGAGGACACCGATATAGAAGACAGAACTATTGACAGTCATGTAAAAAGAATAAGAAAAAAATTTAAGAAAATAGACCCTAATTTTTCAGCAATAGAAACTCGGTATGGCAGCGGATATAGATGGAACGTTAGTTAATGTTCAATAATTTTCTTAAAAACTTATCTATTTTAAAAAAATTTTTATTTATAAATTTGATAATTTTTTGTATTATAGGTGGTCTAACTATTTTATATTTAGGTACAGTAAAACCAAATTTAATACTAAAAAAAACAGTTAAGCATATTAAAATAATTAATAATACGATAGATCATATATTAAGACTAAATATAAAATTTGAAGAAAATGATATCAGAAAATTTTTATTTTCAACAAGATTTTTATTTCAAAATTTAGATAGAGTAATTTTATTTGATAATCAATTTAATTTAGTTGGTGATACTGATACATTAGATTTAGATCCTAGATCTTTTTCTAAAAGACTAGATATAGTACAATTAGAAATTTTAGATGAAGAAACCTCTAAAAAAATTTCTGAAACAAAAGATATAAATAAAGAAAAAACGATTTCTTTGAAAGATATATTAACAAATTATTCTTGGTCAAAAGATTTTGGGAAACCTTATACTTTTACTCAAGAAGGATATAATCAATTTTTATTAACTACTGTAAAAAACGTTACATTAGATGGAAACAATATTGGATATTTGGCAATTTCTGAAAATGCAAATGATATTAAATCAGCAATTGATGAAAGAAAAACTTTTATATTAAGAACCGCAATTTTCATTGCAATAGTAATTTTTATATTTTCCTTTGTTTTAAATAGGTATTTTTTAAAACCTATAAAAAATTTGGTTTCCTATACAAAAATAGTTAAAGAAAAAAGTAAAAAAAAAACAAATATAAATGAATTAAAAAGTAGAAACGATGAACTAGGTGCATTATCTAACTCACTAGATGACATGACTTATGAACTTCAAAAAAGAATTTCCAATGCAGAAAATTTTTCAACGGATTTAGCTCATGAAATAAGAAATCCTTTAACATCGTTAAAAAGTGCTTCTGAAATATTAAATGAAACTGAGGATTCAGACCAAAGAAAAAAATTAATTAATATTCTTAATCATGATGTTCAGAGAATAGAAAGATTAATAACAGATTATTCACAAATGTTAAAAGATGAAGTAGCTTTAAGTAAAGAGAAGATGAAAAAAATTGATTTAAAGTTAATAACCCAATCTGTGGTTGATGATTTTAATAATATTTATGAAGCAAAAAGAGGCATCAAGATAAAACAGGTTGATATTGATAATTTAGATGAATATTTAATTAATGGAATAGAAAATAGAATAGAGCAAATAATTGCAAATTTATTGGATAACTCTATATCATTTAGTGAAGATAAGCAGATAATTGTTGTTGAGATTTTTAAAAATGACAAAAAACAAATTATTTTAAGAGTTGTTGATCAAGGAAAGGGTTTTAAAGAAAAAAGTACAAAAAAAATATTTAATAGATTTTATAGTGATAGACCAGATAAATTTGGTGAACACTCAGGTTTGGGATTAAATATTGTAAAAAATCTCGTTGATCTTCACGGAGCTACAATTAATGCTTCCAATAATATAGAGCAAAAAGGTGCTAATGTTGAAATTATTTTTCCTAAAATTTAATCAGAAGTTGATTAATTAAATTATTATGTTAGAAACGCCGTCAATGGAAGATTATAAAGTAAAAGATATATCACAAGCAGAATTTGGTAGAAAAGAAATTTCTATAGCAGAAACTGAAATGCCAGGATTGATGGCATTAAGAGAAGAATATAAGGGAAAAGAACCTTTAAAAGGGGCAAAAATTTTAGGATGTCTTCATATGACAATTCAAACAGCTGTTTTAATTGAAACTTTAACAAACCTTGGTTCAGAAGTTAGATGGTCATCATGTAATATCTTTTCTACTCAAGACCATGCAGCTGCAGCAATAGCAAAGGCTGGAATACCAGTTTTTGCTTGGAAAGGTGAAACCGAAGAAGAATATCTTTGGTGCATAAAGCAAACCATAGAAGGAAAAAAAGATTGGAAGCCAAATATGTTATTAGATGATGGTGGAGATTTAACAGCTATCATGCATAAAGATTATAAGGATTTATTAAAAGATATTAAGGGTGTTTCAGAAGAAACAACAACTGGAATAAAAGCATTAAACAAGATGGAAAAAGATAATTCTTTGATGATACCTGCAATAAATGTTAATGATTCAGTTACAAAATCAAAATTTGATAATCTTTATGGCTGTAGGGAAAGTTTGGTTGATGGAATTAGAAGAGCCACTGACGTTATGATGTCTGGAAAAGTTGCAATTGTTGCTGGTTTTGGAGATGTTGGAAAAGGTAGTGCGGCATCATTAAGACAAAGTGGAGCAAGAGTTATGATAACAGAAGCAGATCCAATATGTGCACTTCAAGCTGCCATGGAGGGTTATGAAGTTGTTTTAATGGATGAGGCAATCAATAAAGCAGATATAGTTGTAACAGCTACGGGAAACAAAGATATTGTTACAGCTGACCATATGAGAAATATGAAGGATAGAGCAATATTATGTAATATTGGCCATTTTGACAACGAGATTCAAGTAGAGGCTTTAAAAAATTATAAGTGGAAAGAAGTTAAACCACAAGTTCACGAGATAGAATTAACAGGTGGAAAAAGGATTATTCTTCTAGCAGAAGGTAGATTGGTTAATTTGGGATGTGCTACAGGACATCCAAGTTTTGTAATGAGCGCCTCATTTACTAATCAAGTTATTGCACAAATAGAATTATGGAATAATTATAAAAAATATGAGAATAAAGTTTATGTATTACCTAAGAATCTTGATGAAAAAGTAGCAATGTTACATTTAAAAAAAGTTGGAGCAAAACTTACAAAACTATCAAAGGATCAAGCTGATTATATAAGTGTTGGAACAGAAGGCCCTTTTAAACCAAATGCCTATCGCTACTAATAGCGAAATCATAGATATTTCTTTAGAAGTTAAGACTGCTGAGTTAGCTAAAAAATTTTCTCATATTTTAAAAAAAGGAGACGTAGTTTTTTTTCATGGAGAAATTGGAGTTGGAAAAACAACATTTATAAGACATTTAATCAATAGTTTTCAAAAAAATAATCAATTAGATTTAACAGAAGTTACTAGCCCAACATTTAATTTAGTGAATGAATATGATGTGGTAAGTTTTATAATTCAACATTATGATTTATATAGAATAATCAACAGTGAAGAAATAAAAAATATTGGATTATTAGAAGATTACGAAGAATTAGTAACATTGATAGAATGGCCAGAGAAAATAAAAAAAAAAGTTAATAATAAAATTGATTTATTTTTTGAATATGGGGAAGACATGGATAAAAGATTTTTATCTATAAAAGGTTTAGATTATAAAAAATTAAATGCTATTAGATAAATTAAAGTTAAAAAGAATTAAAGGAGATGCTTCATTTAGAATATTTTATAGAAAAAAAATAAAAAATAAAAAATCGATTATAGTTTTAGCAACTAAAGAAAAAAAAAAAAATTTATTAATATACGATGCTATAAATAGTTTATTGATCAAAAATAAAATTTTAGCACCTAAGCTCTATAGTGAAAATTACAAAAGAAATTTTATAGAAATTGAAGATTTTGGTAATGACACTGTTTTTAATTTATTAAAAAAAAAGGAAGTAAGAAAATAGATTTATATAAGAAATCAGTTAATTTACTTAATAAAATCCAAAAAATTAAAGAAACAAAAGTTAAAGATTTTAAAGGAAAAAATTATAAAATACCTAAATATAATAATCAGCAATTATTTACTGAGGCAAAACTATTTACAGATTGGTATGCAAAAAAAAATATATCTGGAAAAAAATTATCAAAATTTAATTTTCAAATAAATAAACAAATAAAGTTTTTATTATCTAAGCTTAAATTAAAAAATGATGTCTTTGTACATAGAGATTTTCACGTCTCTAATTTAATGAAATATAAAAAAGAATTAGGAGCTATAGATACCCAAGATGCTTTAATTGGTAATAGAGCTTATGATTTGGCGTCTTTAATTGATGATGTAAGATTTAAATCAAATAAAAAATTGAAAGATAATATCTATAACTATTATATTAAGCTGAATAAAAAAAATCTTAATGAGGTTAATTTTTTAAATGATTTTGAAATATTGTCAGTTCTTAGAAATATGAAAATAATAGGTATTTTTACAAGATTAGCCGTTAGAGATAAAAAAAAAAAATACTTAAAACTAATACCTTATGCCTGGAAATTAATTGAATTAAGAGTTAAAAATAATGATACATTTAAAGATCTTAAAACTATATTAGACCTTAGTTTCTCAAAGAAAGTTAAAACTTATAAATGAAAATAAATACAGCATTAATTCTATGCGCAGGATATGGCAAAAGATTGAATCCATTAACCCTGAAGGAACCTAAACCTCTTTTGAGAGTCAATGAAATTACGCTACTAGAAAACTGTATTAATTTAATAGAATCTCTAGGTATTAAAAAAGTAATAATAAATACTTTTCATTTAAAAGAAAAGATTGAAAATTTTTTAAATAAAAAAAAATTTAACTTAGAAATTCAAATTATCAATGATGGAAAAACTATCTTAAATACAGGAGGAGGAATTTTGAATATGATGAGCTCTTCAAGTGAGTTAGATTTTTTAACTTTAAATTCAGATACTATTTGGAGTAATAACTATATTAGATTTATTAAAAATATGGAAAAATTTTATTTTTCTAACAAAATTAAAAATATTCTTTTACTTGTTAATAAAAATCTTAGTTTCGATGAAAAATTAAAAGGTGATTTTAATCTTATAAAAAACATAATAAAAAAAGATAAAAAAAATGAATTAATTTATACGGGCTGTCAAATAATTAATAAAGATTTATTTAATTCACACTTTGTTAGTGATTTTTCAATATTAGAAATTTGGAATGAATTAATTGAAAAAAATGAGTTGTATGGCTATGAAAGTACAGAAAAGTTTTATCATGTAACAAATCTTGAAATTTATAAACAATTGTTAAAAAATAATTAAATCTTTGGCCCTATCTTTATCTAAATATTTACATTCAAGAATTTCTTGTTTTGAATTTAAATTAATTATAAGTGGATTACCTGTTGGTATTTCAAGTAGGGTTATTTTATTATTATCTAATTTAAACAAAAATTTACACAGCGCTCTAATTGAATTTCCATGAGCTGAAATTAAAATATTTTTATTTTTTAATAACTTATTTTTAATATCTGAATTATAGAACTCTATTACTCTTTCATAAGTATCTTTAAGAGACTCAGTGTCAGGTATTTTTTTTACTGGAATCTTTTTATAAATCTCAATATTTAATGGATGATAAGGGTTGCTTCTATTTAACGGAGCAGGCTTAACATCCCAAGATCTTCTGAATTTATGAATTTCATCTTCACCAAGTTTTTTTCTCATTTCATCTTTATTTAACCCGGTTAATGCACCATAGTGTCTTTCATTTAATTGCCATGCTTTTATAGGCTCAACTTTGTCTCTTAAAGTATCTTGAATAATTTTTAGAGTATTAATTGCTCTTAATTGAAATGATGAAAAAAAATAATCTATATTAAATTTTAAATCTTTAATATATTCACCTGATTTACAAGCTTCTAGCTTTCCCTTAGATGTAAGATCTACATCTACCCAACCAGTAAATCTATTTTCTAAATTCCATTCACTCTGACCATGTCTGACTAAAATTAAATGAGGCATTTGATATATTTTGATAACTGATAAAATTGATAAAATAAATAAAATTATTATGAAAAAAAAAGATAGTATTTTAATTAACTGTTTTCATTGTTTTAATCTAATATTGATATTGATTTACTTATATCCTGGAAGCATATTTGGTTATATTTTTTATAATGATACTTCAATTCAACCTCAAATTACTCAAAATTTTTTAATCTCCTCTAATCATTTTTATTTATTTATTCTTTTATCTATATTGGGTGTCTTAGCTTATAAAGATACCGAGAAAATTAATTTTTTGATTAACTATCTGTTTTTATTATCTATCGTTTTAGAACTTTTTCATATAATTGTTCCTAATAGAAGTTTTGAGTTCAGAGATTTATTTGGCAATATTATAGGTGTTGTTGTAATTGTAGTTTTTTATAAAATTAAAAAAAAAATATGAATAAAATAGTTAATATTTTTTTATCTTTATTAATCTTATTAATTTCTGCGTGCTCCTCTGTTCCTAAAAATATATCAAATAGTTGCTCAATATTTAATGAAAAATACTTATGGTACAAACATACAAAAAAAGTTGAAGATAAATGGGGTACTCCTATTTATATTCAATTAGCTATAATTAAGATGGAGTCTAATTTTGACTGGTTAGCAAAACCAAAAAGACAAAAAATATTTAAAGTTATACCTTTTAAAAGACCCTCAAGTTCATTTGGCTATTCACAAGCAGTTAAGGGAACTTGGAAACAATACAGAAATGAAACAGGAAACAAACTAGCTTCTAGAACAAGTTTTAAAGATAGTGTTGATTTTATAGGTTGGTATACAAACAAAACAGAATCTATTTTAAAAATATCAAAAAAAGATGCTTTTCGACAATACTTAGCCTATCACGAGGGATGGGGAGCTTATAAAAATTATAAGAAAAATCAAAAAGTAATTATCTTAGCTAAAAAAGTTAAAAATCAATCTGATAAATATAAAAATCAATTAAAAAAATGTCAGAAGATATTAAACAAAAATAAATATATAATTTTTTAATGTAGTTGTTTTTTTAACTCTATATCAACTGCATCAATTCTTTTAGTATTTTTAGCAAGAGCTAAGTACATTGTTGGCGTTATATATAATGTAAAAAAAGTAGATATAATCATTCCACCAAGAATAGTAGCTCCTACTGCTAATCTAGAAGTCTCCCCAGCTCCTGGTCCAATATTTCCAATTACTAGTGGTAACATTGCAATCATTGTACTTATAGATGTCATCATAATTGGTCTAAATCTAAGCTCACACGCTTCTTTAATTGATACTTCTATATTTTTTCCTTTAGCTCTTAATTGATTAGTATAGTCAACAATGAGAATACTATTTTTAGTGGAAATTCCAATTAGTATTACAAGCGCAATTTGAGAAAAAATATTAATTGAACTGTTTAAAAATAAAATGAATATTAAACCACCAAATAAAGCAAGTGGAACAGTTAATATTATTATGAATGGATGTATAAAAGAGTTAAAAGTCGCCGCCATTACCAAATAGGCAGTTAATAGAGCTAACCCAAAAATGATAAATAATTCATTGCTAGTTTCTTTTAATTCTTCTGATTTTCCTTTCCACGCAATTTGATTATTTATATTTGTGTCAGATAAAGTTTGCTCTAAATAATTGATCGCTTCTGAAAGGGTATAATTTTCTGATATATTCGCAGATATAGTTACAGCTCTTTGTCTGTTATATCGTGCTAATTTTTTTGCTGACCCTTCTTCTTTAAATTCAACTAAATTTGCTAATGAAATTAATTTACTTGTAGTATCTGATCTTACAAAAATTTTTGTTAAACCTTCTTTATTTCTTCTATCGACTAAATATTGTTGAAGAATAATAGGATACTCTTTTCCTAGTTTGTTAAATTTAGTTACTGTTTTACCTCCATAAAGAGTTTCTAGAGTTTTCCCAATTGACTCAGTTGAGACTCCTAAATCTTTAGCTTTATTTTTATTAATAGATAATTTTATTTCTGGTTTATTTCTTGAATAATCCGACTCTATTCTCGATAAATTTTTATTTTTTCTTAATACTGATATAATTTCATTTTGTTTTTTTTCTAGCTCTTCATAACTATTACCCAATAGAACCATTTGTACAGGTTTATTGTAGCTTGATACTCTAATAGATTGAGGAGATATTGGAAATGCTACAGTTTCTGGTACAGTAACAATTTTTCCAATAGCTTGTCTCATTACAGTTTGTGAGTTTTGTTTTCTGTTTTTCCAATCATCTAGTAAAGCAATAATTATAAAACTATTAAAGGAATTTTTATTACTTCCAAAACCAGGGACTCTCATTATAAATCTTTTATAAGGACTGTTTTCGGCTTGAAGTAAAGGAATTAATCGTTTCTCAACATCCTCAGCTCTTTTTTCAGTATACTCAAATGAACTTCCTTCATCTGTAAAACCAAGAACAAGATAGACTCCTCTATCTTCCATTGGTAATAACTCTTTTTTGGTAAAATTATATAAAATAGTAGATCCAATAATTGTTAAAATTAAAAATGAAATGACAACTTTTTTTTTATTTAACCAGAATAAAAGAGTTTCTTGATAAAACTTTGAAAACGATTTAAAAAATTTATCAAATTTTACAACTAGAAAATTTTGTTTTGGTTTTTTAATTAAAAATTTACTTCCTAACATCGGTGATAAAGTTAAAGCCACAAATGAAGAAACTATAATTGAAAAAGATAATGCTATTGCTGTTTCTCTAAATAGAGTACCAGCAATACCATCAATAAAAATTAAAGGAAGAAATACTGCAACTAAAATTAAAGTTGTAGCTATGATTGCAAAACTAATTTGTTTTGATCCCTTATATGCAGCTACCAAAGGAGTTTCTCCGTTCTCAATTCTTCTATATATTGCGTCAGTCATAATAACAGAGTCATCTGTGATGATTCCTATTGCTAAAATAAAACTTAAAAGAACAAATATATTTATTGATAGTCCGAATAAATAAATTCCTAAAAAAGATGCTATTAGACTTACAGGTAAAGCAATTGCTGGAACGATTACAGCTTTAAGGTTGCCTAAAAATAAATATATAATTGCGACGACTAATATAAATGCAATTATCAGAGTTTTATATACCTCTTGTATTGCAGTACCTACATATGTAGCTCGATCAAAAGCGACTTCCATATTAATACCATCAGGTAATGTTTTTTTAACCTCAATTATTTTTTTTCGAATATTTTTTGATAATTCAACAGTTGATGCACCACTTTTTGCATAAATACCAATTCCTACAGTT
>MDSV01189075.1_pt1 | contig 13231 bp, 14 predicted proteins | sample 810851 | NCBI WGS metagenome assembly MDSV01 (sample SAMN05326640, study PRJNA326480) | marine metagenome | isolation source: seawater | place: Atlantic Ocean: North East | collected 2012 | reverse complement strand
TTTAAACATCGCGGGGTGGAGCAGCCTGGTAGCTCGCAAGGCTCATAACCTTGAGGTCGGCGGTTCAAATCCGTCCCCCGCAACCAATTTAATCAAGTTCAAAACTATCCTTGTAATCAATTTTAAGTTCAGCTGACTGCTTTGTTTTATCTAAAAAACAATTACCAATAACTAAAAAATCTAATTTTGTTCCCATAAAACATCTAAAAGCATCTTGAGGAGTATTTACGATAGGCTCCCCCCTAACATTGAAAGAAGTGTTTATTAAAACAGGACAATCAGTAATTTCGTTAAATCTTTTAATCAATTTATAATAAAGTTCGTTAGTATCTTTATGAACTGTTTGGATTCTAGCGGAATAATCAACATGGGTTACTGCTGGTATGTCAGATCTTTTAATATTTAATTTTTCAATACCAAATAACTCTTGTTGTTCCTTAGTCATTTGCTTTTTTTTTTGATTGTTTATATTGGCTACTAAAAGCATATATGGGCTATCCACATCAATTTCAAACCATTCCCCCACTTTTTCTCTTAAAACAGATGGGGCAAACGGTCTAAAACTCTCTCTATATTTTACTTTAAGATTTAAACTTTTCTGCATCGTTTCTGATCTGGGATCACCCAAAATAGATCTGCAACCCAATGCTCTTGGACCAAATTCCATCCTTCCCTGAAACCATCCTACTGCTTTTCCTTCAGACAAATATTTTGCAGTTTCATTAATCATTTGCTCCTTTGAGAATACTTCAAATTTTGCATTAAGCTTTTTTAACTCTATTTCTACCTCTTCTTGTGAATATTCAGGTCCTAAATATGATCCTTGCATATCATCATTTATATTTACTTTTCTTTCATTTTTTTTTTCAGTATACCAATAAGCTAATGCAGCACCTAGAGATCCACCTGCATCTCCTGCTGCTGGCTGCACCCAAATATTTTTAAAAATTTTTTTTTCTAATATTTTTCCATTAGCTACACAGTTCAATGCAACGCCACCAGCTAGGCACAAATTATCTAATTTATATTCTTCTTTAATAGATCTTACTAAATTTAACATTATATCTTCTGTAACTTTTTGAATTGAAGCTGCAACATCCATATGAAATTGTGTAACTTTTTCTGTTTCTGGTTTTCGAGGTTTTTGTCCAAATAAATCATCAAATTTTTTATTAGTCATAGTGAGACCAGTTGAATAGTTAAAATAACTTTGATCTAATCTAAATGATCCATCATCTTTTATATCTATTATCTTTAAAATCTTATCAACAAATTTAGGTTCACCGTAGGGTGCAAGCCCCATTAATTTATACTCTCCACTGTTCACTTTAAATCCAGTAAAATATGTAAAAGCAGAATAGAGAAGGCCTAAAGAATGAGGAAAATGAATTTCTTTTTTGATTTCTAAATCATTTTTTTTGCCTATTGCAACAGTAGTTGTTGCCCATTCTCCAACACCATCTGCAGTTAATATAACTGCTTCTTCAAATGGCGATGGAAAAAAAGCACTAGCTGCATGACTTAAATGATGGTCTGAAAAATAAATTTTATTTTGATCAGTAAAATTTTGATCATGTTCTTTTAATTTTTTAAATAGTAAGTTTTTTTGAAATAGTTTTTCTTTAATCCATATAGGCATAGCTTTACTAAAAGAAACAAAACCTTTTGGTGCAAAAGCCACATATGTTTCTAAAAGTCTTTCAAATTTAAGAAAAGGTTTTTCAAAAAATATGATTTTTTCAACGTCACTTAATTTAATTTCTGAGTATTTTAAAACAAAATTGATTGCATTAGTTGGGTAGCTATAATCATGCTTGACTCTTGTAAATCTCTCTTCTTGAGCTGCAGCTATAATTTTGCCATCAGCCAAAATACATGCAGCACTATCATGATAAAAAGCTGATATTCCTAAAATGAATTTCACTTAAAAAATTGTGTAAATGAATGGAGCTACAGCCGAACCTTGGCTTAAAACTATTAAGCCCCCAAATATTAGCAAAACAATTATAATTGGTAAAAGCCAGTATTTTTTTCTCTCTCTTAAAAATTCCCAAAATTCTTTAATAAAACTCATTCAGTATTGGTTTTTCATTTTACTTTTTGGACCACTCTTATGTATCCAATAAGATTTATTATTATTAAATTTAAGGTTCAGCAAGTCTTTTCTAAAAAATTTCATTATGAGCCCTGTCGGAGTTACAACCAAAAAGAATATAATTCCCATTATTATTGGAGATATAATTTTTCCCAGAAATAATCCAAATTTAAACCAAATTATGTTAAGCGGTTTGAGTATTTTAGAATTTAACAGGCCAAGAATTAAAAATATTAAACTTAATCCGATGGACCATAGTCTAATTGGGCCGTCACTAGTCAAAGGATAAATTGCTATAATTAAAAAAACAATAAAAAATACAATTCCAAAACTTCTATTAGAACTAATTTTAATATCACTTTTTGACATATTAAATCTTAAATCTAGATTTTTTGCTATCTTTAAGGAACCCTTTTACTGTGTCAGTTGTTAGTTTGAAATAAGATTTTCCAAAATTTTCTATTTTTTCAATAATTTTGGGAGGAACAGTAATTATATGACATTTTAAATTTCTAGCTTGAATATAATTGTATGGCTCCCTTGTGCTTGCCCAAAGAATTTCGACATTTTTATAATTTTTTGCCAAATTTATACTTTTTTTAAAAATTTTTATTGGATCTTTGCCAGTATCAGCCATTCTGCCTGCAAATATTGAGATAATAACCTTAGTTCTTTTATTAATACAATTCAGTATTTGTCTAGTTTGTTTGTCTGTATAAACAGCAGTAATATTTAATTTAATTTTTTTTGTATTTAAGTTTTTTATTACTTTGCCCATAAACTTACCTTTAGAGTTTAGAACTGGAACTTTTACATAGACATTTCTTCCCCATTTGCTGATTTCATCACCTTGCAAAATCATATTTTTTTCATCATCTGCAAAAACTTCACATGAAACAGGTTTATTAGTCGCTTTAAGAATTTCAAGACTGTAAGTTTTATAATCCTTAGCTCCAGCTTTTCTCATTAAGCTTGGATTCGTTGTAAAGCCTCTGACGATTTTCTTCTTGCTGAATTTTCTTATTAAAATTTTATCAGCTATATCACAAAAAATTTTAGTCAAATTACAAACTTTTTACTATTTCCTCTGTCATTTTTTTTGCATCTGCGAATAGCATTAAAGTGTTGTCTCTATAAAAAAGATCATTATCTATTCCAGCATATCCAGGTGATAAACTTCTTTTTACAAACAATACAGATTTACTTTTTTCAACATCTAAAACTGGCATACCATATATTGGGCTTTGAGGATCTGATTTTGCTACTGGATTTGTCACATCATTAGCACCTATTACATATGCTACATCACAGTTTGCGAAGTCGTTATTTATTTCGTCTAATTCGAAAACCTCGTCGTATGGAACATTCGCCTCTGCTAATAATACATTCATATGACCAGGCATTCTTCCTGCAACAGGATGTATTGCATAAGATACTTTTACCCCGTTTTTTTTGAGAGCATCAACCATTTCTCTTAAAGCATGTTGAGCTTGAGCTACTGCCATTCCATATCCCGGGACTATTATTACTGAGGAAGCATTTTTCATTAAAAAAGCTGCATCATCAGCATTACCATTTTTAACAGGCTTTTTCTCACTTATATCTTTTTGTGAGGAGTTTTGATCTGTAGCACCCCACCCTCCAAGTATAACGTTAAAGAAAGACCTATTCATTCCTTTACACATTATGTATGACAGTATTGCGCCTGAAGATCCAACTAGAGCACCGGTGATTATCAAGGCAGTATTTTCTAACGTAAATCCAATACCAGCTGCAGCCCAACCTGAGTATGAGTTTAGCATTGAAATAACTACTGGCATATCAGCACCTCCAATAGGTATTATTAATAAAACTCCTACTATTAACGAAATTATAATTATAGCCCAAAACCATATATCAGTTTGAGTTTTACATAGATAAATTATTAAGCAAACAATAGACACTCCTAATATTAAATTTAAAATATGTTGACCATAAAATGTGATCGGTGACCCTGACATTATTCCTCTCAGTTTTAGAAAGGCAATTATTGATCCAGTAAAAGTAATTGCTCCAATTGAGGCTCCTAGAGACATCTCAATTAGACTCGCAATTTTAATATTTCCAGGTTCTCCTAAATTAAAAACTTCAGGATTTAAAAATGCAGAAATAGCAACAAATACAGCTGCTAAACCAACTAAGCTATGAAATCCTGCAACCAACTCTGGCATTGCGGTCATAGGTATTTTAAATGCAATAAAAGCACCGATTGAACCACCAATTAATAGAAAAATTAGAAGATATAAAAATCCGCTAGAAAAATTTCCTACAGATACAATTGTTACACAAATTGCTATAGCCATTCCAATAATTCCAAACAAATTTCCCTGTCTAGAAGTTTCTGGCGAAGAAAGACCTCTTAAAGCTAATATAAAAAGAACTCCTGATATTAAATAAAAAATTGCTAAAATATTTGCTGACATTTTTTTATTTGTCTTTCTTTTTTTTTTTGTACATGGCCAGCATTCTTTGAGTAACTAAAAATCCCCCAAAGATATTAATTGCAGCCAAAAGAATGGCCAAATAACCATAAACATTAGCTGTATTAAAAATACCTCCACTATCTGCTAAAGCAGCAATTATAGCTCCGACTATTATTACAGATGATATTGCGTTAGTAACTGACATCAAAGGTGTATGTAAGGAAGGTGTAACGCTCCAAACAACATAATATCCAATAAAGATTGACAAAATAAATATACTTAATCGAAATATAAAAGGGTCTATTTCCATATTTTACTTAATTATTGTGCTAGCAATAATTTCATCCTCTAAATTAATTTTTATTTTTTTATTTTCTTTATCATAAAGATTTAATACAAAATTGTACAAATTTTTAGCGTAAAGACTTGATGATGAAATTGGCAACTTATTCAGAATATTTCTTTCACCCATTATCTTAACACCATTTTTTTCAACTGTTTTATCTACTTTTGTAAATGCAGTATTTCCACCCTGGATTGCCGCTAAGTCATAAATAACAGATCCCGGCATCATATTATCTATCATGCTTTCTTTTAAAATTAATGGAGCTTTTTTACCAGGAATTAAGGCAGTACAAATAACTATATCAATTTTTTTTAATGTTTCAGTTAATAAATCTTCTTGCTTTTTTTTAAAATCATCAGAAGCATCTTTTGCATAACCCCCCTCTGTCTCTAAATTTTCAGATCCTTCAACTACTAAAAACTTACCACCTAAACTTTCTACTTGCTCTTTTGAAGCCATCCTAACATCTGTGGCAAAAACAACAGCTCCCATTCTTTTGGCAGTTGCAATAGCTTGCAAACCAGCAACACCAGCACCAACTACTAAAACTTTTGCTGCTGGGACGGTTCCAGCTGCAGTCATCATCATTGGTATAGCTTTTTCAAATGTTGCAAATGATTCAATCACAGCCTTATAGCCTGCTAGATTAGCTTGGGATGATAAAATATCCATTGATTGGGCACGAGTTATTCTTGGCAACATTTCTAGTGAAAATATATTTAATTTTTTTTTAGTTAAATTTTCAAGTTTATCTTTACTTTCATAAGGATTAAAAACACCAATTAATGTTTGGTCAGACTTTAGAATTGATAATTGATCATCATTAGGTAAAGAGTGCTGAATAAATATATCTGCGCTATTTGCTAAGTCTTGGTCATCAGAAGCTATTTTTACACCATGATCAATATATTCATTGTCGGCAAAACCTAAATGTTTTCCATAATTTTTTTTTTAAAATTACCTCAAAATCTAATGATAAATACTTTTTCGCAATTTCAGGTGTTATTGAAATTCTTTTTTCAAATTCAAGATTCTCAGAAAACGATGCTATTTTCATTTAATTATTTATTTTTGACGTGCTTTGAATTTAGGGTTTTTTTTATTGATTATGTATACTCTACCCCTACGCCTTACTAGCTTTGAGTTTAAATCTCTCTTCTTTAATGATTTAAGTGAACTTGCTATTTTCATAATTTTAGATGTATATAAAGAGTTTTAATAAACTTTCAATTAATGTTTAATAAAAATAAATAGGCCAAACAATTGAAAAAATAGGCAAATATTTTAAAATTATGGCAAATTTTAATAATAACATCATAAATTTTAAAGGAATTAGTTTCTATAATTGGAGTTTTAAAAAAATAATTGATAAAATCCAAAAAGGTGGTGTGTTGGTTGCACCAGCAGCATCGGCTTTAGCAAAAATTAATAAAAAAAAGAACTATTATGACTCTCTAAAGAAGGCAGATATTGCTATTCTAGACAGTGGTTTATTTTGTATACTTTTAAGAATTTTTAAGAAAAAAAAAGTAAAAAAATTATCTGGATATCTATTTATAAAGAAATTTTTAGATCATAAACCTTTAAAAAATAAAAAAATACTTTTAGTTGATCCTAATACTGAAGAGAGTTTACTAAATTGTGAGCTTTTTAATAAAAAATTATTTAAAAATGTTTATTCGTATATTAGTCCAAATTATGAAAGGGGTGAAATAAAAGATTTAAAGCTTTTAAAAAAAATAAAAAAAATTAAACCATATTTTGTGATTATAAATATAGGTGGTGAAATTCAGGAACCTCTGGGTATCTATTTAAAATCAAATATTAAATCTAAAATTTCAATAATTTGTACAGGAGCTGCAATAGCTTTTTTAACAAAAAAACAAGCTCCAATAAATAATACAGTTGATAAATATTACCTAGGTTGGTTATGGAGAATAATTTTTAATCCGAAAAAGTTTTTCTTTAGAACTTTATATTCTCTTAATTTATTTAAACTTTTCATTTAATTATTTTTAACATACTTAAATATTTCATTAGATATTTTTTTATAACCCTCAATTGTAAAATGTCCTTGATTTCTAAATGGATAAAAGTTTAAAGGATCATTTTGATTTTCCATATATTCTTTTATATCAATAAATTTAATATTTAAATCATTAACAATTTTTTTAATAAAAAAGTAACTATATTGATTATATTTTTCTGTAAATCTAAAGTAGTCAGGTAAATAAACAAAATATAGTTTAGAATTTTTTTTATCTGCAATTTTTTTAGTTTTTTTTAAAATTTCTTGAAATTTTTTATAATTATAATTTAATTTGTAGTTCTCAATTTCCTCTTCTAATTTAATATCTTTTTCAAAAGGGTTTTCATAAAATGTTCCTTTTAATTTTCTTAAAAGAAAAAAATCTTTTACATTATCAATTAAAATATTTTTTTTATCTTTTATCATAAAACTATTAGATATTTTTTCATTTAACATTTCATCAATATTTTTTTGCTTATAAATTAATTTTTGACTAAATGTATCATCAGATAAATACATTTTTAAAATTTTATTCTTTAATTCATTATTTAAGTTTGAAATGTCATTTTGCTCCAGATAGATCCAAATTATATTTCTAACTTTTGCTTTTGGAAAGTATTCACGCAAAGAGGCAAATTCAATCAAAGGTCCATTTCCTGCATAGCCTAAATTAATTACTGATTTCTTAGACAGTTTTCTTAAAACTGAGCCAATATCATTAGGTCTGTTTACACATGCGCCATGAGTATACGAGTCACCAATTAATAAAAATTGAATATCTTTCTGATCCCATTCAAAATCTGGGTTATTAAATCCATATCTATCACTAAAATATTTTGCATAATATCCACTTTCATTGCATGTGATTGTCTGAGTATTTGAAATACCAGATAAAGGAAAAAAGTTTAGATTATTATCTTTAAGAAATGTTAAAGGCGGAACCTGAAGAGTTATATTTTTGTCTATTTTTAAATGATCATTTAAAATATCTTTTTTTGTTCTTTTATCAAATTTTTTATTAAATTTTTTATTATATAATTCGTACTTTATTTTATTTTGTGTATCTAATTCTTTTGGAATTTTAAATATTAAATATAGCTCATATAAATATACTGATAAAATTAGACTAACAAAAATAATTAATGTAGTTAAAAAGAAATTCTTTTTAGTAAACATTTTTAAGTTTACTATTTTAATGTAATTAATGCTAGCCCAGGACTTTCTTCTAAAGCAACTATATAATTTTTGTTATCAAATTTAATTATATCTCTTATTCTCTCTCCTATTTTAAATTCATTTAAAATATCAATATCTTGTTTCTCACTCACTTTTACAAAAAAGATTGTCTTAGCTTTTAAAGATGTCAAAAGATATGTCTCATTATTTGCATTAACCTCTATAATTTCGGATATCCCTATAGCTGGATTAAAAAATTTAGCAGGTTCTTTGTATCCATATTTTATGTGATTTTGATGTAAAGGTGCATAACTTCTTTCTTTACCATCGTAATGAACACCATAAGCAGAGATTGGCCATCCAAAGTTTTCAATTTTATTAAGATTGTTTATATTGATTTCATCTCCTCCTTTGGGACCATGTTCAGTAGAAATTAAATAATTTTTATTTTTATTATATGATAAGCCCTGAACATTTCTATGACCTAGTGATATAATTTGGTAATCATTTGTATCATTTTTATTTATTTTTATTATTTTTCCAAATATATTTTCTTTACTCTGGGCAGTTTCCATATAATTAAAATCCCCTGTTGTTAAAATAAGATAATCTTCATCAAAATTTACTATTCTTCCTCCACTTTGGTGTTGTCTCCATGGGTCTTTTCCAGCATTTTTAATTTTACACTGGTCTGATTGAAAGTAGTTTTCAAAATTAAAAGAAAATTCGTTATCAAAATTTTGAGGTAACTTAAATCTAAGTATAGAAACAGTAAAACAATTTTTTTTTACCTCTTTTAAAGTAGATAGGTATAAATAGTCCTGAATAACTTTTAAATCTTTGGGCCCATAACCATATCTTTCTTTATATTCTTTACTTAAAATCAATTTATCCAAATTATTTTCAATGTAATTAAATTTTATGGGTTTTTCGTTTTTAAAAGATTTTGTTGGTTCATTTATAATAAAACTATCTCCACTATTAGAAAAAACTATTAAGTGATTATTATATCTTTCCATATAAAATGCTTTTGTAGGTACTTGTTTATAAGCATTTGCATTAGTATAATCTACTTCAGCACCTAGCACCCATGGCATAGGTATTTTTGCTTTTATAATTCTTAATTTTTCATTTGAGATAGACGATTTGAGATAAGATGATTCCCTATTAATTAAATCTGAATTTAGTGAAATAAATTCTCTTTTAATTATTTTTACCTTTTGTTCTAGATCCTTAACTCTTTTTTGTAATATTTTTTCATTAAAAAATTTTTCTTTAATAAACTCCTTATTTTTTTCACTTAAAAAGTTTTTAATAAATGAATATTTTGATGTATTGCCTATTGAATTTTTTATCTCAAAAAATGAAACTACTAAGATAATAATAAATATTAAAATATATATATACTTATTTTTCTTTATATTCATTGTTATTTATAATAATTTATAACTTATACTTAAAACTTAATCGATTTATATCAAATTATAACTTGAGATATGAAAACCTTTTTGCCGCTATTTTTACTTTCTTTTTTAATATCAATTGTATTAGAACTAATTATATATGATCATAAGAATACTTTTTCTTTACTAAGTAAACTAACTACAGAAAATTATTTAACTTATGAGCCTTTTATGGTCAGAGGATCTTATGTTAATAGTTTTGATAGAGCCTGTGTTAAAAAAGAATGTCTTCCATTCAAAAAAAAAAAGACAAACAATACTGTTAATAAGTATTTATCAAATTTAGAAGGAAAACTTACTTATATACCATTAACATCCGAAAAATTTTTTGAAGAGATTAGATTTAAAAATATTCCTGTTTACTTAGATATTAAAACATTAGGAGCTTTATATTATTCAGATATTAAATTAATAAATTTATACTCTGATCGCTTTAATATTGCTTATAAAATTGACAAGTGTTTTGGAAAATTAAAATACAATTTAGTTAATAATTCTTATGCACAGAAAAAATCAAACATCATGTCTGAAAAAATTTTTAATATTCTTGAAAAGTATAAAAAACTAGAAAGTTTTGAATGTCAAAATGAAAATTTACACAATTTAGTAAAGAGACTAAAAGAATATGGAGTAAAGTATATTATTGAAGGTCCTAATTTCAGCAATTTAATTCCCTCAAACATTTGTTTTAAGGAGATTTGTATTTATGAGATTTGAGGCAAAATTTAATCAAATTCTAATAATTTCTATTTTATTTACAATTATAGTAGTTATTAGGTCTGGAATAATTTTCTCATACGCGTCTGACAATTTATGGTTTTATGTATTTTTAAATAAAGAGGGATTTATTCAGGAAGGCGACGTCATGTCTTTGGTGCCTTTTACTTCAAGAAGTCTATGGTTCACTCCAATGATATACTTGAATAAATTATTTGGAAATCTGATTTTATATTACATTTTTTTTATCTCACATATAGTTATTTTTTACTTCCTTATGATTAAAATATTCTCTAGATACATAAATTCAGAATCTTACTTTAAATTATTTCTTTTTCTTTTATTTTTTGCTAATCCGAACTTTTTCATTACAGGAAGTACAGTTACCATACCAGAATATGGATTCGGTTATAAATTTACATCAAATCTATTCGTATTATTAGGATTATTTTTTATAATTAAAAAAAATAATTTTATATTTGCATCATTTAGCTATTTTATATCTGCATTAATACATTTACCCTCAAGTATTACAATATTACCCATAATTTTAACAAAGTTTATGCAAAGAAGGTTTAGAATAATTAAACATTTTATTTTATTTGTATTTTTAAATTTAATAATAATATTTTTTTATAAGTCGGATGTTAACTTCATGTCCTCAGAGGATTACAGATTAATATTCGAGCTAATGAATGAGAGACAGTCGTATCTCTTTTTTAATAATTGGTCGCCTCAAGATAAAATAAACTTTGTTTTAATTTATTTGTCTCTCGTTACCTTTTTTTTTAAAATAACTCCAAGACATAAAAATATTTATTCATTTTTTATATTATTTCATATTGTTTATTTAATTTTGGTAATTTTATTGAATACTAAGTCTCCTTATGCTGTATTTAAATATGGTTTTGATCTTAAGTTTCTTATAATTTTTTTTATCTTCGAATTGATAAATCAATTTGATGAAAACGATAAAATATTGAAACCAAAAAATATTTTGATTGTTTCATCTGTTTTAAGCATTTTTATATTTAAAAATTTTATGGTTTTTTTGGTATTTTTAAATTTAATTATTTTAATTTCAAAAAAAGAAATTCTATTTAATAAGTTATTTGAACTAAAATGAAAGAATACTCAATTGTTATACCTGTGTTTAATGAAGAAGAAAATATACTTCAATTTATTAATTCATTAGAAAAACTAAATTTTTTTAAAGAAATAATAGTTGTAGATAATAATTCTACAGATAAATCTAAAGAATTAATACTTTCTACTTCTGCGAAATATTTACATCAAGAAGTTCAAGGATATGGAGCAAGTTTATTCATGGGATTAAATGATGCAAAAACAGATTATATTTTTACCATTGAACCTGATGGAACGTTTGAAATTGATGATATTTATAATTTTATAGTTAAAGTTGATGAATATGATTGTATTTTTGGGACAAGAACAAATAAATCAAAAATTGAAGAGTTTGCAAAAATGGGTCCTTTTTTAAGATTTGGAAATATTTTTGTAGCAAAATTATTACAATTTCTTTTTTGGACAACACCAATTTCAGATGTGGGCTGTACATTTAAATTGATAAAAAGAGATAGTTTTAAAAAAATAAAAGATCAACTAGTTGAAATAACAAATTCTACATTCCAACCATATTTAATGATGCTTTTGTTTAAAGAGAAAACTAAAATAATAGAAATACCAGTAAAATACAAAAAAAGGATAGGATATTCTAAGATAACATATAATTTTACGAGCTCATTTGCTCTGGGTATTCAAATGATTATTTTAATAATTAAATTCTTTATAATAAGCAAAATTAAAAAATAAATTTTTAAAATATTTTATTTTTCCAAGTCAAAGGGGTTTTATCATTTAGTATTTCCAGCTCATAGTTGTATAGAAATTCCTTAGTTCCATTTTTTTTTATATGATCAATAACTTTGTCTATCGAAACATCTAAAGGACATGTCGTTTTATAATTTAGAAGTTTTCTAGACTTATCTGCTGAACATGTGGCATGCTTAACTTCATTTGGTCTATCAGACATATAATTCGGTTCTTTATTAAATTTAAGTTTATTTGAAATCTTTGAAAATAATTCATTTATTGTAATATATTCTTCATCTGGACCAATATTAAATACTTCAGATTTAATATTTGGATCTGTTAAAAGCTTGTCTAAACAAAAAATACAATCATCTATATCTGAAAATGTTCTTTTCTGCTCACCATCACCATAAATTATAGGTGCCCTATCTTGCAATATTAAATTAATCATTATTGATACAACATTCCTGTATGGGTCATCATACTTTTGCTTAGGTCCAATGATATTGTGAGGTACAGCAATATTATATTCAATATTATGGGTTTTGCTCAATATCTTTAAAATATTTTCAGCAGCTAGTTTTGAAACTCCATAAGGATCAACAGGATTAGGAGTATCCGACTCTTTGAATGGGGTAGATATATTCCCATATCTTGCCATCGATGAGCAATAAACTATTCTTTTTACATTATTTTTTATGGCGGCAGTAAAGGCAGATGTTGAGCCTGTCACATTATTTGAACAAATTAAAGTTGGTGAAAATGAAGATAGACCTTCATGTGCATAAGCAGCTGAGTGGCATAAAATATCTACACCCTTCATTGCCTTTGTCATTTCATCTAAATTTTCACAATTAATTTTATAAAAATTAATTTTTTTTGTGTCAATATTATCTAAATCACCTCCAACAAGATTATCATTGCCTGATACTTTCCAACCCTTTTTTAAATAGTAATCTGCAAGATTAGATCCTAAGAAACCAGCTATGCCTGTTATGAAAATGTGCATGTTTATTAGCCTGGCAATGTCCTACTCTTCCATGTCTTAAGACAAAGTACCATCGGCGCAGAAAGGCTTGACTTCCGAGTTCGGAATGGGATCGGGTATTA
>MDSV01193541.1_pt1 | contig 13233 bp, 13 predicted proteins | sample 810851 | NCBI WGS metagenome assembly MDSV01 (sample SAMN05326640, study PRJNA326480) | marine metagenome | isolation source: seawater | place: Atlantic Ocean: North East | collected 2012 | reverse complement strand
TCGACAGTAAAAGTTAGACTTGTACCTGAAGACAAAGTAGATAGTAAATTTTACTACTATGTCAAAAAACCTACGTCAGGATTAAAAGCGAAAGATAAATTGAGAATGAAAAAATATAATCCTGCAACAAAAAAGCACGAGTGGTTCATTGAGAAAAAACTACCACCTCATAGTAAATAATTATTTTTTACCAAAATTTCTAAATTCATAATCTATAAAAGCTCTTATCATTGAGATCCAAATTTTTTGTGAAACTTTTGTATCTATACCTTTTGCTAATGATTTTCTTTTAATTCTTTTTAAAATAAGCTCTATTCTTTTTTTATCTATGATTTGATTTTTATATTGTTTATTTCTTAATATTTGATTTACTAAATTTGATCTAACTTTGATTATACCAAGCATTGCATCGTCTAGCTTATCTAGTTTTTTTCTTATAATGATAATCTTTTTATTTACCATAGCGACATAAAGTAATTATTAATTTATAATTTAAGAATATATATAATATTTACATGTTATCAATCGATCAAAAAAACCATACTTTATTCTATAAATGGTTGTTAATATCATTTTGTTTAGTTTTTTCTATGATTGTTATTGGTGGATTAACAAGGTTAACTGACTCGGGTCTGTCTATAACTGAATGGGAATTATTTAAAGGCATACTGCCTCCTTTAAATCTAGAAACTTGGGAAAATTATTTTTCTTTATACAAAAATACACCACAATTTAATTTGCTTTTTTCTGATATGACTTTAGATGAATTCAAGATTATTTTTTATTGGGAATATATACACAGAATATTAGGTCGTGTAATTGGATTATTTTTTTTACTACCATTAATATATTTTTATTTTACAAAAAAGATCAACAAGAGATACTTATATGTTTGTGCGGTAATTATGATTTTAATTTTATTACAAGGATTAATAGGTTGGTACATGGTAACCAGTGGTCTTGTTAATAATACAACCGTAAGTCATTACAGACTTTCTTTACATCTTGTTTTAGCTGTAATAATAATTTCTTTGATTTTTTGGTTAATTCTTAACGTTAAAAATAATTCATTTATTCTTATTAAATCAAAAAATAAAAATTACTATTTTTATATAATGATTTTTTTAGTTTTTTTACAAATAATCATTGGTGCATTTGTATCAGGTTTAGATGCAGGTAAAATTTATCAAAGCTGGCCTTTAATGAATCAAACTTTTTTTCCAGATGATGTTTCAATTAATTCAGTGTTTGATCTAATTAAGTTTGAAAATCATAGTTTAGTGCAGTTTTATCATAGAGGTTTAGCTTATCTATTATTTTTCTACATTCTATTAATTAGTTATCTAATTTATAAAAAGAAAATGTATAAGCTCTATACTTCTTTAACTATTGTTTTATCGTTTTTATTTTTACAAGTAATCCTTGGAATTTTTACCTTATTGAGTAATTTAAATATATTCATATCGTCTCTACATCAAATAGGTAGCTTGTTGCTGACTTTAAGCGTAATTAATCTTTACTATAGATATATAAATTAAATTGACTTTTATAAGTTTTATTAGTAATTATCGCGATAATTTATGACACCATTTATTAAAAAAAAAGAAGTTAAAAAAAACTGGTACTTAATTAACGCCGAAAATGCTGCTGTCGGAAGATTAGCTTCGTTCATTTCAAAAGTTTTAAGAGGAAAAAACAAACCTACATTTAATCCACACATAGATAATGGAGATTTCGTTGTAGTTACTAATATTGATAAAATAAAATTTACTGGTAAGAAATTTAATAACAAGAAATACTACAGACACACTGGTCATCCTGGTGGTATTAAACAAACAACTCCTTTTTTATTAAAGGAAAATAACAAAGTCCAAGATATTCTTAAGCTTGCTGTAAAAAGAATGCTTCCAGGAGGTCCTTTGGCAAAAAAACAATTAACAAAATTAAAAATTTATAATGGAGAAAAACATCCACACGATATTCAAAAACCAAAAGTTATCAATTTTAAACAATTAAATAACAAAAACTTGGTGAGAAATTAATGCAAAGTGTTGAAGCATCACAATCAAATATCAAAAAGATAAAGCTAGATTTTAAAGATAGTAAATATGCTACTGGTAAAAGAAAAAGTTCTATAGCTAAAGTATGGGTAAAAAAAGGTTCAGGTCAAATTTACGTAAATGGGTTAAAGATGAATGATTATTTTAAAAGGCCAGTACATCAAATAATTGTAACAAGACCTCTTGAAATTTCTGAAGTAAGAACAAGTTACGATGTAAAATGTTCAGTGAAAGGTGGCGGTTTATCAGGTCAAGCTGGTGCTATAATTTTAGGAATTTCAAAAGCTTTAATTTCCCATGACGAAACTTTAAAAAAGAATTTAAAAAAAGACAAACTTACCACCCGTGACTCAAGAGTAGTAGAGAGAAAGAAATACGGTCATCGCAAAGCAAGAAGAAGTTTTCAGTTCTCTAAGAGATAATCATTTAATTTTAACAATTATTAAGACGGTGGTATAAGATAGAATGTCCAAAAAAAAGATTAACGTAGCTATTATAGGAGCGACAGGATTCACGGGTTTAGATTTAATACTCTTATTATCTAAACATCCAAACGTTAAAATTAACTGCCTATGTGCAACTAAAAATCTTAACAAAGATATTACTTTTTTTGATAAAAGAATTAAAAAGAAATTACCAAGAATTTCATCGATAAAAAAGTTAAATTGGAATAAAACAGACTTAGTTTTTTTGTCCCTTCCAAATGGTGAGGCACAAAAGATAATAAAGAAAAATTACAATAAATTTAATAATGTAAAATTTATTGATTTATCCGCAGACTTTAGAATTAAAAATATTAAAAAATATCAAGCGAATTATAAAATTAAACACAAAGCTCCTAATCTAGTAAAAAATTCTATTTATGCAGTTTCAGAGTATGTTAAAGATAAGATATCTTCTTACAGAATAATTTCAAATCCAGGATGTTACCCTACATCTGTACAGATACCATTAGTACCATTAATAAAAAAAAAATTAATTAAATTTAACAATATAGTTATTGATAGTAAATCGGGTTATTCTGGGGCTGGTAAAAATTTAGAGAAAAAATTTACACATAGAAATTTATACAAATCTGTATTTGCATATGGAGTAGTTAATCACAGACATATTATAGAAATAGATCAAGAGCTACATAATTACACAAAACAAAAAATTAAATTTTCTTTTAATCCCCAGATACTTCCAACTTTTAGAGGGATACTATCATCAATATATGTTGATCTAAGATCAAATATTTCAGCTAAAAAAGTTGTTAAAGAATTAAAAAATTACTATAAAAAGGATGGATTTGTAAAAATACTAAAATTAAATTCAGAATTAGGTTCTGGAAATGTTCTGAACACAAACAATTGTGAAATATCTGTTTGCAAAACAAAAATAAAAAATAAATTAGTAATTTTTTCAGCAATTGATAATTTAATTAAAGGTGCCTCAGGTCAGGCAGTTCAAAATATGAATTTAATGTATGGATTTGCAGAGAAAGCTGGTCTTCGATGAAAAAAATATTATTAATTATTTCTCTGCTATTTTTTTTGAGTAATTGCAATTCAACAAAAACAGTTCTCGTTTGTGGAGATCATTTATGTGTTAACAAGTCTGAGGCAGAACAATATTTTGAGGATAATTTATCATTAGAAGTTAGAATTGTAGATAAAAAAAAAAAGAAGAATATTGATTTAGTTGAATTAAATTTAAGGAATACTCAGGATGGGAAAAAGAAAGTTCTAATTTATAAAAAAGATAGTACAAAAAAGAAAGTTAGAAAATTATCTAAATTAGAAAAAAATATTAAAAAAAATGAAATAAGGAAAAGAAAAAAACAAGATAAACTAAAGGAAAAAAATACAAATAAAGTAAAAAAAAAAGAACGGTTAGTGAAAAAAAAAGATGATATAAAAAAAAATAATGAGATTTCTGATGTTTGTACAGTTTTAAAAGAATGTAGCATTGATCAAATATCCAAATATCTTATTAAAGAAGGGAAAAATAAAAAGTTTCCTGATATTACTATTAGAGAATAAAGAGATATTATGTTAAGAAAAAAAAATATTGCTATTATTGGTTTAGGTAACATCGGATCTTATCTTTATAATTTTCTACAAAAAAACAAACAATTATTAACTAAAAAAAATAATTGCGTTCCTAATGTAGTTTATGTATCGGCAAGAAAAAGAAATAAAAAAAGGGGTATACATATTAATAAAAAGAAATGGTTAAAAAATTACTTAGAAGCTACTAAATTAAAATCTGTTGATATTATTATTGAATTAATCGGAGGTTCTGACGGACCTGCTAAAAAATTAGTTTTTGAGGCATTAAAAAATAAAAAACATGTAGTTACAGCAAATAAAGCTTTAATTGCAAAGTATGGTGACCAGTTATCTAAAATAGCAGAAAAAAATAAGGTAAATCTTGAATTTGAAGCTTCTGTTTGTGGCGGTGTGCCTATAATTAGATCTTTAAAAGAAGGTTTAATAGCTAACAAAATTAGTAAAGTTTATGGAATATTTAATGGAACATCTAATTATATTTTATCTTCTATGGATAAAGAAAACAAAAATTTTGCAGAAGTGCTTAATAAAGCTAAAAGTAAAGGTTATGCTGAATCTAATCCAACTTCTGATCTTAATGGTGACGATGTCGCGTCTAAACTTAAAATTTTAACTTCTTTATGTTTCAATTCTTTTTTAAATGACAATATTCATGTAGAGGGAATTAAAGATATAGATAAAGAGGATATAGATAATGCGAATAAACTGGGTTATAAAATAAAACTTTTAGGATGTTCAGAACAAATAGACGGAAGTATTTATCAAAGAGTTCATCCAACTTTAATTAATAATAAGTCTTACGTTGCAAGTATTGATGGTGTTTTAAATGCCGTGATAATAAATGGAGAACCAGTAGGAGAAAGCATAATACAAGGGGAGGGTGCCGGTCCAGCTGCAACAACATCAGCATTAGTTTCCGATATTTCATCTATTTTAAGGGGCAATATTAAGTTTCCATTTTCAATATCAAATAATGAAAGAAAAAAACTAAGATTTAATAATATTTCTGAAAGATTTTTTTCTGCATATTTAAGATTTGAAGTGGTAGATAAACAAGGTGTTTTATCAAATATAACAAAAATATTTTCTAAAAATAAAGTATCTATAAAGAGACTAATTCAAAACCCAAATAAAAATAAAGGATCTTCAACAATTATTATTATAACTCATATTTCTAAAGATATATCGCTTAACAAAATTATTAAAATTATCGACAAAAAAAACTATATATTAAAAAAATCTAAATTAATTAGAATTGATATAAATTAATGGAAATTGAAAAAAAATATTTAGATTTATTCATTAAAGCTACAGAAAAAGCTGCGATTGGTGCTTCTAAATATATTGGAAAAAAAGATAAAATAGCTGCAGATCAAGGAGCTGTTAATCCCATGAGGGAAGAGTTAAATAAAATTGACATGGATGGAACCGTTGTTATTGGCGAGGGTGAAATGGATGAAGCTCCTATGCTTTACATTGGTGAAAAATTAGGAACATTAAAAGGTCCAAAATTAGATATTGCTGTTGATCCTTTAGAGGGAACAAAGTTTACTGCTTTTAATCAACCTAATGCATTTTCAGTTCTAGCTGTAGCAAATAAAGGAGATTTATTATCTGCACCAGACACCTATATGGAGAAAATTGCTATTGGAACTAATTTACCAAAAAATTTGCTAGATATTGACAATGGTGTTGAAAAAAATATCAAATTATTAGCAGAGGCAAAAAATAAAAAGATTAGTGAACTTAAAGCTTGTGTTTTAAAAAGACCTAGACATGAATACATAATTAAAAAACTCTTAGAATTAAAAGTTACTGTAAATTATATTACAGATGGAGATATAGCAGGTTGTTTGAGTGTAATTAGCGATAAACCACAAAATGATATTTATTACAGTACAGGTGGTGGACCAGAAGGTGTTTTAGCTGCGGCTGCTTTATCTTGTTACGGTGGTCAATTTCAAGGTCGTTTAGTATTAGATGAAAAAGAAAAAATAAGGGCAAAAAAACTAGGAATAGTAGATTTTGATAAGAAATATAATATCGATGAACTAGTGAAGGGAGATGTTATTTTTTGTGCTACAGGAGTAACGTCTGGAGATTTAACTGTTGGTGTAAAAACAGTAGGTAACAAATTTGAGGTATCTACTTTTGCACTTCACAAAAGTAAAAAAATAAATAAAATAGTTACTAATACTTACAGCAAATGAATTCACTTTCGGTAAGTGGTAGGAGTTGGAAATTTAAAGAATTTAGTCAGGAAGAAATTTCTTTTTTTAAAGATAATTTTTATCTGGATGAAATTACGTCTAAGCTTCTTTCAATTAGAAAAATCAAAAAAGAAGAGGTGCAAGGTTTTTTAAATCCATTAATTAAAAATTTTTTACCAAATCCAGAAACTTTAATAGACATGAAAAAATCATCATTGAGGACTATTAAAGCAATTAAAAACAAAGAAAAAATTGGAATATTTGGTGATTACGATGTAGACGGAGCATCAGCGTCAGCACTATTAGGTAATTTTTTTTCATCTATTGACTTGCAATATGAAATTTATATTCCAGACAGAAAAAAGGAAGGCTATGGACCAACTAAAAAAGCTTTTGAGGAATTAAAGAAAAGAGGTGTGAAGATTATCTTTACAGTTGATTGTGGAACACTTTCATTTGACGCTATAGAATATGCTAATCAAAATAAAATAGATGTAATTGTACTGGACCACCACCAATCAACATTAAATCTTCCTAAAGCGTTTTCTATTATAAATCCAAATCGTTTTGACGATAAATCAAGTTTAAATTATTTATGTGCCGCAGGTGTTACATTTATGTTTTTAGTTTCTGTAAATAAGGATTTAAAAAATGAAAATTGGTACGAAAAAGAAAAAAAGACTGAACCTGAACTAATTGAATATTTAGATTTAGTTACTCTCGGAACAGTTTGTGATGTGGTCCCTCTAATTGGTCTTAATCGTGCTTTTGTTAAACAAGGCTTAAAAATACTAAGATCTAAGAAAAACTTAGGTTTAAAAACTTTAGTAGATATATGTAAGATAGATGGCAAACTAAACATATATCATTTAGGTTACGTACTTGGACCTAGAATTAATGCAGGTGGTAGAGTAGGTAAATCATCTCATGGAGCAAATCTTTTACTAGGTAATAATCCTAAAGAAGTTTTTAAATTAGCTTTAGAACTTGATCAGTATAATAAAGAAAGACAAATTTTAGAACAAGAAGCTTTAGAAAAAATATTGTTTGAATGTAATAAGAATGTTTCTGACCCAATCTTAGTAATAAGTAATAACAATCTACATGAAGGTGTTATAGGAATTGTTGCTTCTAGGTTAAAAGATAAATTTAACAAACCCGTAATCATCATTTCGATTGAGGGTCAAATAGGTAAAGCATCAGCGAGATCTATTGTGGGATTTGATATTGGATCAGCTGTAATCGCTGCTTCACAAGAAAAAATTTTAACTAAAGGTGGAGGTCATAAAATGGCTGCTGGCTTTACTATTAAAATTCAAAATATTGATAAATTTAAAGATTTTATTTTTAAAAAATTTAAAAAAAAAAATGATAGTTTAACAAAGTCTAGATATTTATATCTAGACAGTGTTATAGCCACGACTGCAATTAATCTAGATTTTTATAATAAAGTAAACAATCTTGCACCTTTCGGATCAGGCAATCCCGAACCAAAATTTATGGTTGAAAATTTAAGATCGATTAATAGTAAAATAATTAAACAAAAACATATTAAGTCAGTTTTGTTAGGAAAGGATGGCTCTACTATAAAGACCATTGCATTTAATGCAGTAGAAAGCGAAATAGGTGCATATTTACTAAAAAAAGATCATAAATTATTTAATATTGCTGGAAAATTATCCTTAAATGAATGGAAAGGTGAATCAAATGTGGAGTTTATTATCGATGATATTTCTGTTAATAAGACTTCATAAATACGGTCCCATCGTCTATCGGTTAGGACAGTTGGTTTTCATCCAACAAAGAGGGGTTCGATTCCCCTTGGGACCGCCAAAATTATTATAGTTAGTCTATGTACAAAATAGCAGTCATTGAATCAATACATAAAGAAGGGATTAAACTTTTAGAACAAAATCCTAATTTTCATTTTGAATTAATCGACGATGTATCCGAAAAAAATTTAATAAAAAGATTACCTGAATTTGATGGATGTAGTTTGAGAATTTCTAATCTTACAGCAAATATATTAAAACACTGTACAAAGCTAAAAGTTATTTCACGACATGGAGTTGGATACAATAATGTTGACCTAGATTTTATCAAAAAAAATAATATAACTTTAATGATTACAAATAACGCAAATCATATTTCAGTCGCTGAACACGTTATGTATATGATGCTAACGATTTCAAAAGGGTTTATGTCTCACGATAAATCTGTTAGGACTGGATTATTTAATAAAGGTATTAAAGATATTGAGACATTTGAACTTCAAAAAAAAGAGATTTTAATTATTGGTTTTGGAAGGACAGGAAAAGCATTAATAAGAATATGTAAAAGTCTATATATGGATGTAAAAGTTTATGATCCTTATGTGAACGAAAAAATAATATCAAGTCTAGGTGGCAAAAAAGTAGATGATCTTAATAAAAATCTTAAAACTGCAGACTATGTAAGTCTACATGTGCCATTAACGGATGAAACAAAAAACATGATAAATATAGAAAATATTAAAAAAATGAAACCTACTTCAATCATAATTAATACTTCTAGAGGTGGTGTGGTTAATGAAAAAGATTTGAATAAAGCCCTTGTTGAAAAAATGATCTTTGGAGCAGGTATTGATGTTTTTGAAATAGAACCTGTTGAGATTTCAAATCCTTTGATTAAAAATAATAGGGTTATCTTAAGTCCGCATTCAGCTACATGGACAAATGAGTGTAAAATAAGAATGGCTAAATTAACAATACAAAATATAATTGATTTTTTTGAAAAAAAAATAGATAAATCAATGGTAGTCAAATTGTAAAATATGTACGAAAATTTTGGTCAGTTCATAGATGGTAAATGGCAAAAATCTTCTAGCGGTGATACATATGATGTAATTAATCCTGCTACTGAAGAAATAATTGGAAAAGCTTCTAAAGCTGATAGTAAAGATGTACAAAAAGCTCTTCATTCAGCTGCTAAAGGTTTAAAAATTTGGAGAGATACTTCTCCTTGGGAAAGAGCAAAGATTATTAGAAAAATATCTGATTTGATTAGGTTGAAAGTAGACGTTTTATCTAAATGGTTAACTCTTGAAGTTGGAAAACCTTTGTCTGAGGGACCGGGTGAAGTCAATGGTGCAGCCGATATATTTGAGTGGAACTCTGAAGAAACAAAAAGAATATTTGGTGAAACTAACCAAAGCAGGTTTATCAATACGAGAATAATGGTAAATTATGAACCCGTTGGTGTTGTTGCGGCTTTAGTTCCTTGGAATTTTCCGATTGTTCTTGCAGCAAGAAAAATTTCCACAGCTTTAGCAGCAGGATGTTCTGTAATCGTAAAACCTGACGTAATTACGCCTGGAAGCGTAATGGAACTTGTAGACATCTGTAGGGAAGCAGGGATACCTCCTGGCGTAATTAATCTCTTATCTGGAGACCCGGCTAAGATTTCCTCAGAACTAATATCATCTGATATCATTAAAAAAATTTCAATAACAGGTTCTACCAGAGTAGGTAAATTGATTTTAAAACAAGCTGCTGAAAAAGTTCAGAGAGTTACTATGGAACTAAGTGGTCACTCCCCATTTATTGTTTTTGAGGATGTTGACTTAAATAAAGTTACAGATATGGCTATCGCAGCAAAATTTAGAAATAATGGGCAAGTTTGTATATCACCTAATAGATTTTATATTCATGAAAAAAAGAAAGATGAGTTCACCAATCTAATGATTGAGAAAACTAAGAAACTCAAAATTGGTAATGGGATGGATAAGACCACTATCTTAGGACCTTTAACAACTAAACAACGTTTAGATGGTGTAGAAAAATTAGTTGAAATAACAAAACAAGAAGGAGGCAAAGTTTTATTAGGTGGCAAAAGACCTTCTGGGTTTAACAAAGGGTATTTTTATGAACCAACTATATTTGATAATATAAAAGATGATTATACAATAATGCGAGAAGAACCTTTTGGTCCACTTGTTCCAATTTTATCTTTTAAAGGATTTGACGAAGTCATAGAAAGAGCAAACAACAATGACTTAGGTCTCTGCAGTTATATTTATACAAATGATCTTAAAAGAGCACATAAAACGTCAGAATTAATGGAAACAGGTTGCGTAGCAGTAAATACCCCGGCTGTAGCTGTAGCGGAAGCACCATTTGGAGGAATAAAACAAACTGGATATGGCAGAGAAGGTGGTTCAATGGCTATAAAAGACTATTTGAATATTAAATATATTCATTTAGGAATTTATTATAAATAATGATTTTAAAATGAGCTATTACGTTTATATGCTCAAATCTATAGATAAAAGACAAATAACTTATGTAGGTTATACATCTAATCTGCTCAAAAGAATAAAATTACATAATTTAGGGAAAGGAGCCAAATTTACTAGGGGCAGAAAATGGAAATTGATTTATAAAGAAAAATTAACATCAAAAAGTAAAGCAATTTCTAGAGAATATTATATAAAGAAGAATAGAATCTTAAGAAATAAAATTAAAAATAAATACAAATGAAAATTTCTATTCTGCTACCTTACAAAGAGAATTTTTCTCCTATTTATGCAGGAGCGGTTTCACTTTTCATTAAGGATACTTTAAAAATAAGTAAACACAAAAAAATTACTACAATTTTTGGAAGCACTAATTTAAAAAAAAAATTTAAGTTTAGATACAAGAATATTCCTTTATCGAAATTTAGAATACAAAGTGCAAGTAAAAAATATGTAAATCAATTTATTTCTCTTGAAAAAAAGAATAAATCTAATTTAATAGAAATCCATAATAGACCTAATTATTTAAAAAGTTTAATTTCAGAATTAAACAATAGAAGTTACGTTATATATTTCCATAATGATCCGCTTACAATGAAAGGCTCCAAAACTGTTTCGGACAGGAATTTTTTATTAAAGAATTGTTTTAGAATTATTTTTAATAGTAATTGGTCAAAAAAAAGATTTCTTGAAGGTATGCAAGATAGATTTATTAATAGTGAAAAGTTAATGGTAATCTATCAATCTGCTTCAAAACAAAAAGTTGATTTAAAAAAGAAAAAAAATTTAATTACTTTTGTTGGTAAATTGAATAGAGCAAAGGGTTATGATATTTTTGGTAGTGCTGTAACAAAAATATTAAATAAACATAAAAAATGGTATGCCAATGTTATAGGTGATGAGCAAAGAGACAAAATTAATTTTAAACATAAAAATTTAATTAACTACGGTTTTTTACCTCATAATAAAGTATTAAAAGTTTACAGAAATACAAGTATAGCAGTAGTATGTTCGAGATGGGAGGAGCCCTTTGGACGAACAAGTCTAGAAGCTTCATCTGCCGGTTGTGCAGTAATCATTAGTAATAGGGGAGGATTACCAGAAACAGTGACTAACGCAGTAATATTAGAAAATTTAAGTGTAAAAAATCTATATAAAGCTATCGACAAATTAATAACTGACTCAAAAAAAAGAAAGAATTTACAAAAGTTATCAAACCAAAATTTCTATCTAACTCACAAACATGTAACAAACACTATTGACAGATATAGGGATGAGAAATTTAGGATTTATAATTTTTTCACAAAAAAAAACGCTAATAAATTAAGAATTTTACATATAACAAACTTTAATGAAAGACATGACGGAAGGCTATTCTTTAATACAGGTAGAAGAATAAACAATGGTTTTATCAGATTGGGACACAGTAATTTAGAATTTAGTGATAGAGATATTTTACATCATAATAAAAGAATAAATGATTTAAAAGGTTCAAAGTTTTTAAATGAAAAATTAAAGAAGACTTGTTACAACTACAAACCAGATTTGATTGTCTTAGGTCATGCTGACTCTATAAATCCAAATACATTGGGTGAATTAAAAGACGACTATCCTAATTTAAAAATTGCGCAATGGTTTTTAGATCCTTTAAACAAAAGGGGTCCTGATTATAGTCAAAATAAAAGAAGAATTTTAGATAAACTAGAACACGTTGATGCAAATTTTATAACAACCAGTCCTCAAGCTCTAAGTTTTTTAAGTAGTAAAAAAAGGAATTTTTTTATACCTAACCCTTCAGATCCGTCATTTGAAACTTTGAATAATTTTGAAAAAAATTGCAATACTGATGTTTTTTTTGCTTTAAGTCACGGTGTGCATAGAGGCAAGTTAAAATCAGGTAAATATGATGAAAGAGCTATTTTTTTGGAAAATCTCATTAAAATCACTAATCATGTAAAATTTGAATTTTATGGTTTAAACAATGTTCAACCTATTTGGGCAGATCATTATTTTAAAACAATATCTAACGCTAAAATGGGTTTAAATTTGAGTAGGGGTGAAGCAATTAAGTATTATAGTAGTGATAGAATTACTCAGATTGTAGGTAATGGACTTGTTTGTTTAATTGACGAAAAAACAGGATATAGAGATTATTTTTCAAACGATGAAATGGTATTTTATAAAAATTTAAGTGATTTATCAGAAAAAATTAAAAAGATATCAAGAGATGATAAACTTAGAAGAAAAATAGCCAAAAAAGGTAAAGAAAAATATATGAAATACTTTAATTCAACTAAAGTTGCAGAATTTATCATCGAAAAAACTCTAGATCTCAAGAATAAAAATAAGTATTTTTGGCATAATTAATGTTTTCAGTTATTATACCTACTTTTAATAACATCGAGTATCTAAAACTTTGTTTAGAAAGCATAAAAAAAAATTCAAAATTCAATCATGAGATTATAATTTTTATAAATGAAGGTTCAGATGGAACGCTGGAATTTGTTAAAAAAAATAATTTAAAATATAGTTATTCTAAAATTAATAGGGGAGTTTGTTTTGCTTATAATGAAGCTGTAAAGTTAGCTTCAAATAAATACATAGTTTTAGCTCATGATGATATGTACTTTTGTCCT
>MDSV01086333.1_pt1 | contig 13234 bp, 11 predicted proteins | sample 810851 | NCBI WGS metagenome assembly MDSV01 (sample SAMN05326640, study PRJNA326480) | marine metagenome | isolation source: seawater | place: Atlantic Ocean: North East | collected 2012 | reverse complement strand
TGTTCCTTCAACCACTAGTCCATCTACACCTGCATCTACTGCCTTAAGAGCTCCTGCTAGGCTTGGAACTGCATGAAATACTTTGATATCTGCCTCCTTAAGCTTATGAATATATTTCGCTGGATCTCCTGCAGAAGTTGTAACAAATTTAACATTCTCTTCTATTACTACTTCCAACATACTTTCATCCGAAAGAAATAAAATTGGAAGATTCACTCCAAATGGGCTATTTGTAAGAGAAGCCATTTTTTTTATTTCATCTTTGCACTGATCTACTTCTCCCGATGACGTTTCAATAATCCCAAAGCCGCCAGCATTTGATACAGCAGAAGCAAGTTGACTCCTCGCAATCCAGCCCATTGGTGATTGAATGATTGGATATTTGCAACCCAACATTTCTGTTATTCTATTCATATTTACTCCACTAAAGATTGACAATTGGTTGAGGTTAAAAAACCTAATACTTTTTCTTGATTTTCATTATCAAGACTTCTGAATTCATCTCTTATCCAATCAAGACACTTTGCTTGATAAGGAAATGATTTCTGCTTCCAAGGATAACCTGCCAGATCTACAGACCATTCTTTTTCACCAGCTCCAATAGCTTTGTGATTTTCTAACATTGTTGGCACGTAGGAGGTAGCTAGTTCCTTAAAAAGATCATGAATTGAGTCGCTAAGAGAGTCTAATGTATTATTTTCCTCGTCATAATCTAACCCCCCCCTATCATCAAGAGTATTCACATATGCAACTGTTCTTGGAGAAATTTCATGTGCTATTCTTCTAGGAGTAGGATCAAAACCCACTAATTGAGTAAACTGCCCATAAACTGCAAAATCACAAGAAGTTGGGAAGTTCCCGAGAAGGAATGGGTGATTTTTAAAGTGATCTTCAAAAATTGAAAGTATATTTTTGTAGCTTTTATCTATAAATTCAGAAGTATCTTCATTAGAACCTACTACCCATAATCTTTCTATTTGCCGTTTTGCAAAATGCTCTTTAAAGAAGGCTAGCTCATCGTCTTTCAAAGCACTATTGATTCCCAGTGGCAGAATGGTTCCTGCATTATCTGCATCTTCATTAAAATACCACCTGTAGTGAAACATAAATTTTGTACACCATTCATCGCCAAAGTCTTCCAAGATGAAATTTATAAAATTTAGTGCTGGGTCTTTAGGAAGTACCGATCTGTCGGGAAATTTTTCTTCAAACTCTCTTATAAGCGGAGTTGAATCGGTCACTGCAGTAGCACGACCATCTCGATCCAATACAAAAACTGGTAAAAGAATCGGCTTTGGAGGTTCAATGTTCATCTTCTGAAGAACATCTTCTGGTTGGCCCCAAATTACTTCATAAGGAATTCTTTTATATCTTAGATATGCGACCATCTTCCTGGTATAAGGTGATGCTACATTTCCTATAAGCTTTATTGAACCTGTCATGAAGAAACTCCTAAAATAGAAAAATTATCTTACCAAATTTATATCATTATTATTAAAGAAAGGAGATCAAAGCTATCTCCTTTCTACTCTTGAGAGAAACCTTTAATTTTTAGCTGGTAAATCCTCTACCGGCTTTCCTTGTATAAAATCACTAATAATTTGTGCAAGCTCAGGACCAACCTCTTCTTGCACAAAATGACTTGCTCCTCCTAAAGTTATAACAGTTGGATTAGGAATACGTTCTAGGAAGTCAGCTTTCATAGGAAGAGTAATTCTTTCATTTTCTCCAAAAGCAACTAAGAAAGGTTTGTCCCATTTTTCATACACTTCTTTCCATAATTTTTCATTTTCTGGAAGTAGTGTTGGAATTAAATAGGGCCAAACATGAGCTCCGGCCTTATATAATCCTGAAGGATAAGGAGCTTCATAAGCATAAGCCTCTTCTTCTGATAAATCTATTCCACCAAAATTTTTAATAATCCCAGCAATATTCATGTCATCTGCGTAATATGAATACGCTATCCAATTACTAAACATTGATATTCCAGTTGAAGGAGAAGGATTTTCAACTGTTAATGCTTCTTTGGCTTTATCCATTAACTCTTCAAATGTTATAGGGCCTATCCACCAAACTCTAAATTGTACAAATTTTTCAAATAGCCATGCTGTTACACCGGATCTAGCTACCATTCCTGTATTTGATACAACCACATGACTAAATCGGTTTGGTAACTCCCCAACCACTCTTAAGCCAACTAAACCTCCCCAATCTTGACCAAAGAAAGTTGCATTCTTAAGATCTAATCTTTGAACCAATTCTTTCATTACATCCACATGATGTTTGTAAGAATAATCGTATTTTGAAACAAACTTATCCGATTTACCAAATCCGATACAGTCTGGAACAATAACTCTATGACCCTGTGCCGTAAGAACAGGTATCATTTTTCTAAATAAATAACTCCACGCAGGTTCGCCATGAAGAAGAAATATTGGATTAGCATCCTTTGGCCCTTCATCAAGATAATGAATGCGCAATCCATCAATCATCATATAATTTGGTTCAAACGGATAATCTTTCAGATTTTCAAATCTTTCATCAGGAGTTCTTAAAACACCCTCTTTAATTTCTTCTCCATATATGTTTATGGATAGGCAAAAATTAAAAAACAACAAAATTACAAAGCCAAATATTATTTTCATATTCCTTACTTTCTTGCTTTAAATTATAGATTGAATATAAAATGTGACAGTTATAGTGTCAATAACTTTTGACAGCTCAACTGCCATTTTTTGTGAATAAATTAAAAAAAGACGGAAGAAAATTAAGAAGTGAATCTACAGCAGATCACATCTTAAACACTGCCATAAAAATTGCTCGTAAAGGAGATATTGATAGCATGTCATTTAATTCTATTGCTAATGAAGCAAATATTGGTACGAGGACAATTTTTCGTCATTTCAAGGATCAAGAATCACTTCAAGATAGCTTAGATCAAAAACTTGGTGAAGAATTTATAAGCTATTTTTCTGTAATCAATAAAGAAGATAATTTAGAAAAGAGAATTGAAAATGTGTCTTCTACTCTTATTAAGTTTTTTGTTAAAAATCAAAATATAATCCGTTGGACTCTTCGAAATATTTGGAGAGATAAAAATTTAAGACAAAATATGTTTTCTTGGAATCAAATTTTAAGAAATTTCGTTTATTCAATTCTTCCAGAAATTAAAGAAAAAAGGAAATCCGAAAGAGAAATTATATTTGAGTGCATGTCTTTTTTATTCTTCTTAAGACTTAATGTTGTTCAAGGCTTAAACCAAGAACAGATAAATGAGATTTTTAACTTAAATACTAAAAAGTATTTAAGTAAATCTTAGGAAGCTCTTTTAATATTCGCAACAATTTCGTTGATTATTTCGGGTAACAGCTCTTCAGGTATTTCATGCCCTACTCCTTCCATAATCATTCTTTTTGAATCTTTGATGCCATCCGCAACCGCTATTCCGTGATCCAATGGCAAAATAGCATCCTCTGTTCCATGAATAATTAGTGCTGGAACTTTGATTTCATGAAGTCGAGCAGTTCTGTCTGGACTTGCTCCAACGGCAGCCCCATGAAGAGCAAAAGGATTATTTCCATGAGCAATAACTGGCTTTAACTTGTCCCTGAACTCTTGTTCCTTATATGGAAAACGTGAGCCAGTAAGTTGTCGATAAATTTCTACAACCCCATCTTCTACTCTTCCTTTAAGGTTAAATACAAAAGATTTTTTCATAGCCTCAAGCAATTCTTCGGTAGGCCCAGATAATGAATCATTTTGTACTCCCGGAGATGTCATGATGGGAGTAATGCTCATAACTCTTTCTGGATAGTCTAGGGCAATAATTTGAGTAATCATTCCGCCCATTGATGCTCCTATAATATGAGCTTTTTCAATTTTTAAAGCATCCATTAGTGATACAGCATCTTTAGCCATATCTGATAAATCATATTGTATTGGAGAAGAATCGCTAAACTTAAATCTTCCCTTCTCATCAACTGCCAAACCAAAAATGCTATTAACTATCATCTTTAATAGAAAATTTGGAAGAAGCTTTAAAATTTTATTAAAAGTAGGTTCTTTCCCAAACCATGTAGATTTACCGACATCTCTATTATCAAATCTAACTACATGTAAATCATTTGCAACTAACTGGTCAATAAACTCTTTATCCCACTGCATACTGTTAGCATTAGCTCCCATTATAAGAAGAATCGTTTCATTAGAAGAAATCCCAAATTCTTCATACCAAATATTAATATTGTTTATGTTTGCTATTTTTCCCATTAATTACTCCTATATATTTTCAAATTCACTATATCTTTCTTGTTTAATATATGGCACTAAATTCTTGCCTGGGATCCAATTACAACTATATGATTTAAAGTGTTTTACATCATTAACAAAGATTTTATATCTCACAACATCTTTAAGTATTTGATTAATCAAAATGTCTAGGTTTGATTCTGATTTAGAGATAATTTTTTTGTAAATTTTATTTACCTTATTTATTTCTTTTTGAAGAAGAATATTGTTTTCAACATTATCACTAGAGAAGTTTTTTCTGTTTTCTAAGATAAAATTATTTATTTCGTTATTAATAATTCGTTGATCTTCTCTATATTGATTAGAAAAATCTAATACTTTGTCGTAAAAGAAATTTTCTATATAAAAACCACCTAAGTAATCCTTTTTTTTAAATTTAAAATTTTTATCTATGTGTTCAAAAATTTCTGGCCAAGAAAGCAGAATATCAGAACAAAATTTTTTCAGAGAAGTGGAATCTCTTTTATCGACAGCCAACATAAAAACATAAAATCTATTTCTCTTTTTTGAAAACTTACACGCAAAAGAATTTTGATAGTTTAATTCGTTCGAGGAAAAATTTTTTTTAAAATAATTGTTACAAAAATTTGTACCATTTTGGATTATAGATTTTGCATCCACATCCGAGTATGAACGGATAAGATCTAGCTCTTCAAATGTTAACTTGGAGTATAGACTTGTAGAAAAGATAAGAAAGATAAATAAAATTTTCATCTTTTTTTACAAAAAGATTTTTTAGTTTGATATTAAATCTGTATCCTCAGCAGAGTTTATAAAGTTGGTAAATGGAATTACTTGATTTATAAAACGACTCCATGAAGTAACTCCTGCTGTTCCAATGAAAACTATGTCTTTAGATTGTAAATTAAATTCTCCTGCAACTAAATATCCTGAAGGAGATGAAATATCAGATTTAAAAATTCTTGGTTTACCTTCATAATCCACAGGCCTTAAGATGTAAACGTCTTTACCTTTAGAGGTAGATTGGTTAAGTCCTTTCGCTTTTGCAAGAGCAACAGAAAGAGGTATATTTTTTCTTGTTAAGTTAATAGAAATTGGGTTAGTTGCTTCACCGATAACATGGACTTGACTCATAGAGTTATCAGGAAGATGAATAACATCTCCTGCTTTTAAATAGATATAGTTTTGAATCTGTGAATTTCTTGATAGATATTCATAGTCAATATCATAAGTAAAACCATCTCTAGATAATTTTACAGAAGTAAGGTCTCCTAAGGGTTTTTGTCCATTTGCTCCAAATGGATTAGCATTTGATATAGCCTCAGTTAAGGTAATTGGAACAGTTGTTACGGGAACCGATCCTACTCTTGCAAAATTACCAGATAATATAATTTTTTGGGACTTAAACTCGGCTATTGAAACATCAACTTGTGGATTATTTAAAACATTGGATAAAGCATCTGTAAGAAGAAGCCTAATTTCTTCAATAGTTTTACCCGCTACTTCTAGAATTCCCGCATTAGGATAAAAAATAGTTCCATCGTCTCTTACAATTTTTTCAAAAATAGGATTAATAGCAGCACCTCTTGCAAGGGCTGCCGACAACCTTTCAGTTTCTCCATAAACATAAATAAAAAGTACGTCTCCAAAACCAACTTTGTAGGAATCAGGTGAGTAGTTGAGTAAATTTAAAGGAAGATTTAAAGGAATTTTTTTTGCTTCTTTAACAATTAAATCTTTAGAAACTCTTTCAATTAAAATAGGTTCATCAGATAAATCAGGTATTAATACTCCTTTAAAGGATTGAATTTGATTTACTTTGAAAGAAGTACCTATAGAACAAGAACAGATACACAAAAAGATAAGTGTAAAAAGAAAATATCTATAACTTGAAATCATTTTTTTTTGAAAATTCTATGAATTTTTATTATGTTGTCTATGAATCTGTACACAGTGTCACTTTTATAAGATTAAGATTTATTTTTAAAAAAATTAGTTAATCTAGTTATAAGAGGTTTCAAATATTCGAGTATTTTCAAAAAATACTTTAGTAAAGATTCATTTTTTCTAATACTTCCATATCCAGAATAATCATAATAGTAACTTCTTGAGTAATAAGGATATTGATACTTATACCAAAGGAAACTGAAATAAAGCTCAAATTTATTATAAAAATAGAAAACTTTTTCTTCATTTAGAATTTCTTTCAAAAATAGCTCTACGTCTCTAAAAGTGGAAGTTTGGCTTGCTACAACATAAATGTGTTGGTCGACTAATTTACAAATTATTTTTGCATCAATAAACAATCTCCAAGGAGGAGTATCGCAGATTAAGTAATCAAATTCTGTCTTAAGCAAGTTGAATTGTTCAAGAAATTCTTTAGAGGTAAAAAAGTCATGAGGATTATTTACATCAAGAGAAGGAACAAAAAGACTGCCGTTTTCCGTTGTAAATTTATCTCTTTGTTGTTTGAACTCTTCAAAATTTTTAAAAGTATATTCTCCAGCTATTTCTTTTGTAATACCTTTTTTTCTATAATCTAAGTCTATCAAGCAAGTTTTATATTTCAGTTTAAGTTTATTAAATAAACGCATAGAGATTTCTGTTTTACCTTCTCCTTTTCTTGAGCTTATGATGGAAAAAGTATTTCCTTCCAACTCACTATTTGTCAGCTCATATATTGTTTTATTTAAAAGTTCGTCAGCAACATTCAAATATTGCGAATTATTCTGCGAAGACTTGTTTTCAATCATTGGAAGTTCGCCTATGATTTTTTCCTTACCAATAAAATCAACTAAAGCATCAAAATTAGTTATCTTATCTCCTAGAAAATGAGTGATTATCAGAAAGATATATGTAATCAGAACAATAAACAAAGCTATAAAATAAATATATAGCCGAGGAAAAATTTTTATTGAATCCGATGCGCTATTTATGATCCTGACATTACTAACACTGGAAGCCTCTAACATACTAAGATTAAGTTCTTGGGAAGATAGCTCTCCTAAAACATTTGAGTATATATCTACCTCTCTTTTAAAATTTTCTAAAGCTCTCTGAGTATTAGGTATATTAGGTAAATCATCCTCAATTTCACTAATTTGATTCAAAACCAAATTTTTTTGTTCCGTGAGGGTTAAATATATAGGATGGTTTTCTTTATAAAATTCTTTTAATTCTAATTCCTTAAAAATTATTTCATTAAATCTATTTTTTAATTCTTCTAATTTAAAATTTCTTGTATTTGTATCAAAAATTACATCAGAGGTATTAGTAGAAAGTTTGAATGAATTCAAGTTCTCTTCTGCTTCTTTTAACAACTCTTTAATTCTAGGGACTTCTGTCTGAATAAATTCACGACCTGCTCTACTAGACTCTCTAAAAAAATTTCTTCTGTCATTAACAAATTCCTCATTAAAAAGATTTAATAAATCTTTAGAAAGCTTTTCATCTGGAGTAATTAATTTAATTTCCATAAGAGATTTTGATGTATTTTCAATCTCTAGATTTTTTCTTATAAATTCAACAGATGGTAACTCTTCAGGATCATAAAGATTTTCGTTGTAAAGCTTATTCAATGCATCTTTAATAGTATTATCAGAGCGGTATATTTCTATTTCAGCTTTTAATGGATTGTCATCTTTAAATGGAGATTGCGATCCTACTTGAAAAGTATCAGGTAGTAATGAAGTTTTATTATCTCTAACTGATAGTAAAGACTCCGATTCATATAAATTTTGAGATGAGAAATAATATATTGAAATTACTAATATTGAAGAGAAAAAAATTGATACTAGAAGATTTAAATTTAAAAATAAAATAGATAAAAGACTAGAAATATCTATTTCATCGTTAAAAACAGTCTCTGATTTCATTTGAAAGAATAAATAGAATGAATGCTTACAAAATGTAAAATATTAAGCATCAGAAACCGAATTATAATGAAAAAACCTCCATTTCCAAAAAAAATTAGAAAAAAATTATGTGCTCATGGAGACGAAAGAATAGATAATTATTATTGGCTAAGAGACGATAAAAGAAAGAACAAAGAAGTAATTAATTATTTAAAAGAAGAAAATAAATATTCAGATATTTGGTTTAAAAAGAACAAAATAACTGGTAAGGAAATATTCCTAAGCTATAAAAAGAGAATACCTAAATTAGAAGAAAGCTATCCTATTGAAATTGATGATTACAGATACTACTCATCAATCACAGAAACATCAGAGCACAGAAAATATTATCGAATTTTAAAAAATAAAAAAAAATTATTACTTGATGTAAACAAATTAGCAAAGGGACAAAAATACTTTGAAATCTCAGGTATTCATCCTTCTCGTAATCATCGATACATTGCTTATGGAGAAGATATTAACGGTAGGCGGGAATATACAATTGCGATAAAAGATATAAACAAAAATAAGATCATAGAAAAAAATGAATGCTCTTCAACAGGTGGTGTTGTTTGGAATATTGATTCAACAGGTTATTTTTATTTAAAAAAAGATCCAAAAACCTTAATAACTAACTCTCTTTTTTACCACAAATTAAATTCCAAAAAAGAAGAAGATTTTTTGGTCTACAAAGAAGAGGATGACCAATTTAATTTGAGTCTTTCTTTAAGCAGGACTAAAAAAAGACTTCTACTTCAAATATCTAAAACAGAATCAAATGAATTTAGGATTCTAGATCTAACTAAAGACGATTTAAATTTGATACTCTTTAAGAAAAGAGAAAAAAATCATTTGTATTATATTGATGATTCTCCTGAAAAATTTTTTATTCTGAGCAATAAGGATAATCAAAAGAATTTTGCTTTATATGTAACAGATCAAAGGAATATAAACGAAAAAGAATGGAAAATATTTGTAGCACATAGAAAAGATGAGCTCTTAGAAAATTTTCAAACATTTAAAAATCACGTTGTTCTTGAAACAAGAAAAAAAGGTCTTCCTCAAATACTTCTAGTCACTAAACGAAATAGGAAAAAAACTTATATAACTTTTAAAGACTCTTCCTATGCTGCTTATCTTTCTTCCAATACTCAATACAAATCAAATTCCCTTAAATTTATTTACTCAAGCCTTACAACTCCATCGACAATTTATTCCTTCGATTTTCTTTCTGGAAAAAGAAAAAAAGTATGGCAAGAAAAATTTAACAATTTCAAAGAGAGTAATTACGTCACTAAAAGAATTTTAATAAAAGGAAGAGATGAAACAAAAATTCCAATATCTTTAATTTATAAAAAAGGAATTCATTTAAAATCGGCACCCTTGTTAATGTATGGTTATGGTTCTTATGGATTAATAGTTGAACCATCTTTTAAGCTATCTTTTTTACCTTTGGTTGATGACGGTTTTATTTTTGCTATAGCTCACATTAGAGGCGGTCAAGATATGGGACGAGAATGGTATGATCAAGGACGTATGATGAATAAATTAAATACGTTCAATGATTTCATTGATTGCACGAAAGGTTTGCTTAAAAAAAATTATGGAAATAAAAAAAAGGTTTTTGCTATGGGAGGAAGTGCAGGAGGCTTGTTGATGGGGGCTGTAATTAACATTGAACCAAACTTATACAAAGGAATTGTTTCTGCTGTACCATTTGTTGATGTCCTTACAACGATGTCAGATGAAAGTATTCCTTTAACAACTTTTGAATACAAAGAATGGGGAAATCCTGCTTTAAAAAGAGAATATTTTTATATCAAAAAATATTCTCCCTACGATAACATTGATTTTAAACCCTACCCTGCTGTTTTAGTCACCTCAAGTCTATTTGACTCTCAAGTCCAATATTTCGAACCTGCAAAATATGTCCCTAAACTTAGAGAGCACACTACTTCAAATAATCCTATACTTTTAAAAATGAATTTGATTGGTGGACATGCAGGGAAAAGCGGAAGACTTTCATCATTAAAAGAAACTGCTGAGGAGTTAGCCTTCATCAATGCTCTTTCTCTAAAAGATTCTTAACTAGATTTCCTATTGCTAAAGACGAAGTCAAGCCAGGACTTTCTATACCTTGTAAATTAATAAAATTTTTTATTCCATGATGGTCCGAACTTTGAATACTAAAGTCTCTCATGGATTCATTTGGCTTAGTAATCTTGGGCCTAATACCCGTATAGTCTGGATGTAACTTATTTGGATTAATATCAGGCCAATAACGAGAAATTGAATCAACAAATTTATCTTTTAATGATTCATCAAAACAATAATCTATTTTATCTACGAATTCTACATCTGGACCAAATCTCATACCGCCAGCCAAGTCGAAACCAACATGAATACCTAGACTATGTTGTCCAGATACTGGATATATGAGATTTGAAAAAGGAGACTTTCCTGAATATTTAAAATAATGACCTTTTGCATAATAGTTTGGGAAAATTTGATTGGTAGGAAAGTTTTCTATATTTTTCAAAGTTATTTCGTTACTTAGGCCGCTACAATTTATCAAGCACTTACTTTCTATGGAAAAAAAATCATCAGCCTTACAATTAATTACAAATTTATTTTTTTTAATTGAAGAGCTTAAAAAAGATGTTCTTAAAGAAATTAAACCTCCAAAATGTTGAATGTCACCTTCCAATGCAGTCACGTATTCAGGGACGTCGATAACTCCTGAGGAGGGAGAATATAGGGCTTCATGGAATACTAATCCTGGGTTGTCTTCAAGAACCTGTTCTTTTTCTACTTTACAAATGTCTACTTTATTTCTTTTCCCTTGAAAAAAAATTGCTTCTAAATTTGAAAGTTCAGACTCTTTTGTTGCAATTATGTATTTTCCATATTTTTTATGATTTATTTTTTTTGACTTAGCATATTCATAAAGAAGTCCATTCCCCTCGACGCAAAGCTTTGACTTTAAAAAATCTTCGGGATAATAAATCCCTGCATGAATAACGCCTGAATTTCGAGATGAAGTTACATCGCCTGCTCTATCGTTTTTTTCAAGAACGATAATTTCTCTTCCAGATTTAGAAATCTCGCGGGCAATACTGAGTCCTATAACACCGCCGCCAATGATAACTACATCAGCCATTAGATTTTTCGTTATAGGATGAAATTAGAGATTTCATTTCATTTCTTAAGAGAAAAATTGAAATTAAATTTGGTAAGGTACTTGCAGCAACAGTGATCAATGCAAAATTCCAGATAATTTCGGTATCTAAGTAACCACTTCCAGCAACAAAAAAAGCAAATATATAAAGAACTCTGTAATAAATTATTGAAGATTCTCCAAATAAATAAGCTGTGCAACGATCACCATAGTAAGCCCATGTAATTACAGTAGAAAATGCAAAGAGCAGTAAACCAATAGAAACAATGTACTCGCCGTAACTACCGAAAAAGCCTTTATTAAACGCCTTGCTTGTAAGGACTGCAGATTTAACAAGTGATTTACCAACAAACTCAAAATTGCCATCTAATTCATTATTAATAATTCTTACTTTGCCTGAGAAAAGTTTGCCATTCTTATAAACAATTACATCTTCAGCTATAGATCTATTATTCAGGATAGTTATGTTCTCTTGAATTCTTCCTGAAATAATATTTAGATCTCCCGAAAAATTTTTCAATGACGAATTATTACCTGATAAAAAACCCAAAATTTCCTTACCATCTTTTTTTTCGTTTAAACTGCCATTGATAATGTACATTGATGTTTTTTCAAAGCTATTAGTGAATTTTTCTGTCCAAACTCCTGAAGAGAGAATTACTAAACCGGTTAAAGTACAAATAATTATCGTATCTATGAATGGCTCTAAAATCGAAACAAATCCTTCTTCGACAGAATATTTAGTTTTTGAGGTTGCGTGTGCTATCGGAGCAGATCCTTGACCCGCTTCATTGGAATATAAGCCCCTTGCAACTCCATAAGTGAAAGCCAATGAAAAAGAAGCGCCAAGAAATCCTCCAACAACTGAAGTTCCTTCAAATACATCTAGAATGATAATTTGAAAAGAAGGAATTATATTTTCGTAATTAAAAATTAAGACACTCAAGCCCCCAATCAAATAGATAAAGGCCATTAATGGCACGATTGAAGCCGCAATTGAGGATATTCTTTTTATTCCACCTATTATTACAAGAGCGACTAGCAAGCTCATTACAATAGAAGTTGTCAAAGGATCTATTCCAAAGCTTGATTCAATAGTGCTAGAAATATTATCAATCTGCGGCATGTTCCCAGAACCAAAAGTACTGATTAACAAACAGAAGGAAAAAACAAATCCAAGCCATTTCATATTCAAGCCCTTATCCATATAAATCATTGGACCGCCTGATATTTCTCCAGATTTATTTTTTTCTCTATAAGCATGAGATAAAGAAACTTCAACAAATTTAGTCGTCATTCCAAGAAAAGCAGTAATCCACATCCAAAATAAAGCTGCAGGACCTCCAATAAAAATAGCCATGGCGACGCCGCCAATATTCCCTGTTCCAACAGTTCCAGACAAGGCTGTACTTAAGGCTTGAAAAGGAGATGTTTGTCCTTCATTACCTTTTCCTGATGTAAATAGAATTTTCCATCCCTTAGAAAAATATTTAATTTGTGGAATACCTAGATAAAAGGTAAAAAAAATACCTACTGAAAGCAGAAGCAGGGGAAACCAAGCAGCGCTTCCAAAGTAACTATCGACCAGGAGAATATAACTATTTATCTTATCCAATTATTCTTCAGATCTTACTTTTGCTTCAAATTCAGTATAGCCACCAACTAATTCACCATTAACAGTAATTTGTGGAAACGTTCTTGCTGAAGGAAATTTTTCAAACATTTGCTCCCTAGTAAAATCTACATCCAGCATAAATTTCTTATATTCAAAGTTTTTTTGTTTGCATAAATTTTCTGCTTTATCGCAAAATGGACATTGCGGTTTAGACCAAATTTCTATCATAATTAACCTCTTATTAATTCTATGACACTTCAAGCAATATCAAAAGGATTT
>MDSV01239075.1_pt1 | contig 13235 bp, 15 predicted proteins | sample 810851 | NCBI WGS metagenome assembly MDSV01 (sample SAMN05326640, study PRJNA326480) | marine metagenome | isolation source: seawater | place: Atlantic Ocean: North East | collected 2012 | reverse complement strand
TTATCAAAAGCTAAACTTATATTTTTATTCATCTAATATATTTTCCTAATCTACTTTTTATAATGTCTTTATCTTTGTAACTGTCTCCACAGGAATTTATACAAAAGATAGTATTTTCATTAAAGCGTGGAGCGATCTTTATAGCTTCAGCGAAAGCATGACTTGGTTCTAAAGAAGGACTTATAGACTCTAAAGAAGATACTAGTTTATAAGCATTTAGAGCTTCTTCATCGGTTGCAGAAGTATACCTAGCTCTTTTTGTATCTTTTAAAAAACAATGTAACGGACTAACTCCACTATAATCTAAACCGGCAGAAATTGACTCAGTTTCCTCTATTTGTCCCTCATCATCCTGAACAACGTATTGCATAGCTCCGTGCAAAACTCCAACTTTAGAGTTTTCAGTCAAAGGAGCAGCGTGTCTTTTTGAGTTTTTTGGTCCACCAGCTTCTACTCCAATAAATTCAACCTGTTTTTTATTATAGTGCATGAATTCATTCCAAAACCCAAAACTTGAACTGCCTCCTCCTACACAGTTAAATAACTTTAATTTTTTTGGAATTGTACCAAATTCTTTTTTTATCTGTACATCAAGTTCTCTTGAAATTTGTGATGTACTCCATCCACAAATTTTAACAAATATATTTGGGCCTACTGTAGAGCCCACACACATATGTGTAGTATCACAATTCGAAACCCAATATCTCATACATTCGCTCACAGCATCAATAAGTGTTTGGCTGCCTGTGTATACGGGAACTATTTCTGCACCATTTTTTCTCATAGCATCACAGTTAGGTTTTTGTCTTTTAATATCTTTCGCTCCCATAAATATTTTACACTTAAGACCAAATTTTTTTGCTGCCATGCTTAACATTTTTCCTGCATATCCAGCTCCAGTGTCACCAACAACATATTTTTTTCCAGCTCTTTTGGCAATTAGACAGTGAACTGTTGCATTATAAATTTTGTGAGCTCCACCATTTGCTTCAGATACAACTTTTGCCCATATTTGAGCGCCACCTAAATACCTTGTTAAATTTTCTAATTTGATAAAAGGTGTAGGTGTGCCTACCCAATTCTTAAAATAATAATCTCTTTCCTTAATAAATCTTTTATCTTTTCTTAGTTTTTCAAACAAATTGGTCAGATCTTCGACAGGTTTTTTTAAGGTTTCCGGAATATAACTTCCACCAAACTTCCCTCCCCAAAATCCAAATTTATCATGTTGATCAATTAGAGGTATATTTTTTTTAATCTTCATTTTTAAATTTTTTAATGTTTTTTAAAAAGAAATTTATTTTAAAAATATCTTTTTTTCCCGATGTTTCTAAACTTCCCGAAACATCTATAATATCTGTTATTTTAGAATATTTATCAAGTCTATCATCATATTGAATATTTCCTGCAAGCATTTTTATTAAATTGTTTGGCAAATCTTTTAATAATTTATGATCAAATTCTAGTGATCTCTCATAACCTTTGCTATCGAATAATATAATATCTGAAATTGATTCAAATTTCTTATATCTATTTACATCTGATTTATTTTCGATTGTAAGAGCCGTAATAATTTTTTTTTTGTACTTTTTTTTAATTGATTTAGTTTTTTCAGGACTTACGTTATATAGTTGATAATAATCAAATTTTAGATTTTTTAATTTTTCTAGAATACTTTTATTAGGATTTACTAATACAGCTACAAAATTAATTTTTTTTTTTTTAACATTGATTAATTCTTTTAATTTTCCTAATTCAACATATCTTTTTGATTTTTTATAATTAACAATAAAACCAATAAATTTTGGTGGATGACTGTGTTTTACAATATAATTTAAAGTACTAGAGTCACTAATGCCACAAATTTTTGCGTCCATTATTAATTAATACTATCTATTAATTTTTTAAGATTTTTTTTGATACTGCCTTTAGTTATTGCCCTTCCAACAACAAGCCATTCGCTTCCATTTTTAAAAGCTTGCTTTGGAGTCATAACTCTTTTTTGATCATTTATATTAGAATCAAATCTTATTCCAGGAGTTATAATTTCTTTTTTAAATATTTTTTTTATATGTTTGACTTCATGTGCGCTACATACCAAACCATCAAGATTTGCTTTAGCTGCAAGCTTAGCTTGATGCATAACTAGTCTTTTTATATTCTTATTATATCCAATTTGTTTTAAACTTTTGTTGTCTAAAGATGTTAAAGTTGTAACGCCAACTAATTTAGTTTTACCAGAAACTTTTTTTGATGCTTTTAGAGCATTAAGACCTACGTTTATATGAATTGTTAAATAGTTAACCCTTAAATCTTTAATTGCTTTTATTGTCGAGACACAAGTATTTGGTATATCGTACAGTTTTAAATCAGCAAATATAATTTTATTTTTAATTTTTGAAATAAAATATCTTCCATTTTTTGAATTAAAAAATTCCAATCCAAATTTATAACCAACTTTTAATTTATTTGTTTGGGTTTTTTTAATTATTTGTTGTACTTCTTTTATACTTTTTGTGTCACAAGCAACAAAAATTTTTTTATTTTTCATTATTTAATTTATTAAATAATTCTTTACCCATTTTAAAGTGAATAGTTTTTTTTTGTGGAGTGTGTACTTTTTCTCCAGTTTTAGGATTTCTTGAAATTCTGGCTTTTTGATTATTTGTTGACCATACACCAAAACCTCTTAGCTCAACTCTTTCGCCTTTTTTTAATGTTTCTTTAATATTATTTAAAAAAATATTAAAAAATTTTTCAAGGTCTTTTTTTAAAAAATTTGGGTAATCGTCCGAGATTTGTTTTAAAAGCTTTGATTTAGCAATCACTAATTATATTTACTATTCCGTATTCTTTTTTTTAAGTTTATCTGAAAGTGTAGAAAAGGGAAGGTTTTTTCCCGAAGCTTCTGAGCCAAATTTAGAAACAGCCTCTTTGTTTTGCAATTCCTCTAAAAGTTTAATACTTAAACTAGCTTTTCGTTTATCTATATCTAATTCCGCTATAGCCACATCAATTCTTTCCCCACCTACAAATCGAGCTGGTCGAGCGTCGGCAACATTTATAGCAATTTGAGATTTTTTAATTATGAATTTCATTTCACAACCCTCTGGGCTTACCAGCAAGCCTTTATTGTCTGAAGATATTACTTTAACTGTTATTGTTTCATTTACTTTTTTGCCTTTAAACCAATCAAAAGGGTCTTTTTGAGTTTGTTTTAATCCTACTCTTACTTTTTGTTGGTCTGTTTTAATTTCTAAAATTTTAACCTTTAATTTGTCACCTTTCTTATATTTTTTAAGCTCTTCTTCTGCATTGGAATTATAACTTAAATCGTTACAATGAAGGAAAGCATCAATGTCTAAATTATGAAGTTTTATGTAAATTGCATATTCATTTAAACTATTTACAGTCCCTTCAATTTCACTACCAACTGGATATTTTTTTTCTAAAGTTTCGTAAGGATTTTCAGTTGTTAATCTATGAGAAATTGCGACTCTTCTCTTTTCTTTATCTATTTCTGTGATAACACATTCAATTTCGTTACCTACTTTAAACATTTTTTTTGCTGATGGATTTTTCTTTGTCCAGCTTAACTCGCTTGAATGAAGTAAAGTACTTAACCCAGGTTCTAATTCACAAAATGCACCAAAATCCATTAACTTAACAACTTTTACTTTATATTTTTTATTAAGTTCATAATTTGAAATGTGTTCAAAAGGATCAGGAGAGAGTTGTTTTATAGAGCATCCCACTTGAAGTTTTTCCATATCAACAGAAATAACTAGTAAATCGTGTTTTTCTCCAATATTAAATATTTCATCTGGGTGATTTACTCTCGAGTAACTTATTTCTTGAAGATGAACCAGTACATCAAGTTCAGAATTTACATCAAAAAAACATCCGAAAGAACTATATCCTTTAACAACTGCGTTTTTAATTACATCTCCAACCTTGTATTTTTCAACTATTTTTGCTTTATCGCCTTTTTTATTTGAAGTAATTATTTGTCTTCTTGATACACAAGCATTTCCTCTTAATTTATCGAGCTTTATTAAAGCAAATTTAAGAGGTTCATTAATTAAGTGTGATACATCTTTTAGAGGTTTATCTGAAATTTGTGATCCAGGGCAAAACATTAAAGAGCCCGTATCTAAATGCTCAACTATAACACCACCTTTGCATTTAGAAGTAATTTTTCCAGTTATAGGTTCGTTGTTTTCAAAAGCTTGAACTAATTTATCCCAACCTTTGATTTTTTGAGCTTTTGATGCTGATACTAGCACTTCGCCATTTTTATCTTCTATTCTTTCTAATAATACAGAAATTTTTTCACCAATTTTTGCTTTGTCACCAATACCTATGCTTTTTAATTCATTTATATCAAGCACAGGCTCACTTTTGAGTCCTTCAATAAAAAGGAAAACAAATTTTTCAGTAATCTTAGTAATTTTACCTTCTATGATTTTACCTTCTGCTATATTTTTTGTTTTGGAAAGCTGACTATTAAGTAATTTTTCAAACTCTTTCGATGCAGGCGTTTTAAGTTCTTTATAAATTTCCATTAATTATTTAGTTTCCTATCCATAATTGCTTTTATTTTTTCAAAGCAACGCTTTATATCTAGTCGGCTGCAGTTTATCAATATACTATCTGATGTTTTTTTTAGGGGTCCATATTTTCTTTGACGGTCAGATTTATCCCTGTTTCTAAGGCTTTTTAGGACTTCTTTAAAAGTAATTTTTTTTTTAAGAGCTTTATACTCCTTGAATCTTCTTTTGGCACGTGTTTTTAGATTAGCTGTTATAAAAAATTTGAACATTGCATCTTTAACTTGAACTGTAATTATATCTCTTCCATCAAGTACAGATCCCGCATATTTTAATGGTGGAGAATAAGCACATTTTTGTTGGAATTGGTGAACGATATTTCTAATTTTTTTATCTTTAGCAATAATTGATGCAGAATTTGCAACTTTATCAGATAATAATTTTTTGTTTTGTAAATCTTTTATTTTTAAATTATGGATTTTTTTTTTTATAAAAGAGTAACTAAATTTTTTAGAATTTTCCAACTTAAGTTTACCAATAAGTCTATATATACACCCTGTGTCAAGATGTTGTAAATTATAATGTCTAGCAATCAGTTTTGCTTGAGTTCCTGCCCCTGCAGCAGCAGGCGAGTCTATAGCAACAGTTATAATATTTTTTCTTTTTTTCAATTTATTTTTGCTCCTAGTTCATTTTTTAAAATTTTAAAGAATGATGGAAAAGATGTTTTTATAGAGTTAGGATTATGAATTTTCCAATTACCACCAAGAGTTAAAGCGGCTATAGTAGCTAAACCCATGACTCTATGATCTTTAAAATAATCTTTTATCTCTATTTTTTTTTTTAATCTTAAATTAGGATTTCCATAAATTTTTATAGAATTATTTGTTAATTTAGTTTTGATACCCATCATGTTTAAAATTTTAGATCCTAACTTAAGTCTGGGGCTTTCTTTTTGGTTTAATTCTTCCAGATCTTTAAAATGAGATACTCCTTTCGCTTTTGCTGCTACTAAAAATATAATTAAAAACTCATCAATTGCGCTAGTATTATATTTTGTTGGACAATTTATAGGTTTAAATGAATTTTTAGACTTAATATGAATATCAGCAATTTTTTCTCCTTTATATTTTTTTTTGTTCCTTAAGATTATATTCGCTCCCATTTTATTTAAAATATTAACACATCCTGTTCTTGATGAATTTATATTTACATTTTTAATTATCAAATATGATTTATTCGAAAGAAGTGTAAGAACAATAAAAAAAGCACTACTGCTGATATCAGATGGAATTTTATAGTTAAAAGGATTAATTTTTTTTTCACCACCAATTTCAATTAAATCTAATTCTCTTTTATTAGTAATTGAAATTGGAAGTTTTAAAAATTTATATAAAATTTCAGTATGGTTTCTTGATTTTTTTGCGTGAATCTTTGTGGTTCCAGGTGCATTTAAAGATGCTAACATTATACAACTTTTTATTTGGGCGCTCCCTTTTTTTTCAAAATATTTTATTGGTCTAACAAAATCAGTACCTTTTATGTAAAGTGGAAGTGTAGATTTATTTTTAGGATAAAAGTTTGCACCAAATTCTTTTAATGGAATTATAACTCTTGAAAAATCCCTTCTTGATAAACTCTTGTCGCCAATTAATTTTATTTTATGTGGAGACTTTATTAAAAGAGCTAATATTAATCTTCCAAAAGTTCCAGAATTACCTGCGTTAATAGTTAAATCTTTTTTATACTTAAAGCCATTAATACCAACCCCATCTATTTCGCAGAAATTTTTATTAAGTTTAACTTTTACACCTAATTTTTGAAGGCCTTTTAGGGCATTTAATACGTCCTCAGATTTTAGCAAATTATAAGCCTTTGATTTACCTAAAGCTTGCGAGGCTAATAAAGCCCATCTTATAGATAAACTTTTATCACCAGCTACTCTGATTACTTTATTAAAAGGTTTAATTGTTTTTTTTATTAATACATATTTTGACATTAAATATTTTTAATTTATTTTAAAAAATTCACCAAAATATGCATTTTTAGCTTTTTGATTATTTAATAGTTGGGATGGAGTTCCTTGAGCTATGATTTTGGTATTAGATAAAATCATTGCTCGATCAACAACTGATAATAACTCTCTTGCCTGATGTTCACAAACGATCACACACATTTGAGGTTTTTCATTTTGAAGGGTCACTAAAATTTCTTTTAACATTTGAATAGTAAGAACATCCAAAGCAGCAAAAATTTCATCACAGAGCAAAATTTTAGGATCTCCTAATAAAGCCATACAGATTACAAGTTTTCGTCTTTGTCCACCGGATAAAAACTTAGCTTTAACCTCCCTAACATTATCCAACTCAAATTTAGCAATTAATTCATTTACTTTTGTAATTCTAGTATTTTTATTATCAATTAATATTTCAGCTATAGCATTTAAATTTTCATTTAAAGTTAAATCATTAAAGTAACCACCATACTGAGGGATAAGGCCTATTTTAAATTTTCTTGTTCTTAAATAAATTGGATAATTTGTTGCATCATTAGATTCAAATAATATTTTTCCATAGTCAGGTTTTATTAATCCAGTTAGGATGTTAAAAATTGTACTTTTTCCTGCTCCATTTGGACCAAGTAGTCCTAAAATTTCTCCCGGATTAACTTTAAAACTTACATCATCTAGAATTTGCCTTTTTCCAAAAGATATTGAAATTTTATTAAATGAAATTAATGGTGCATTTTTTTTAAAACTTTTAATTCGAAATTTTTTAATAATTGCCATTTTGTTCTTTGTATACTATTTCAATTTTCTCTTTTTTATTGTTCATTGAAATTTTAGAGTTTTTTGTAATTAAGTCAATTTCCATTCTATCAGCCAAGAGGTTAGTTTCTGAACTTTTGTAAACTATATTTTTGTGAAGTATTGCAATATTTTCAACAAATAAAAGGTCCAAATATTCACAATCAATTTTATGATTAGTATATTCGACTTTTATACTTTGATAAAAATTTGTATTGTAATTTTTGCTGTTATAGTTTGCAAACTTCGATTTAATGTAAATATCTTCTGAATTAACAATACTTATTTTTGCGTAAACATTTTTTAAAAAAATTATATCTGGCTTATCAATAGAAATTTCACCAATTTTGGCATTAATTAAATAAGTATTTCCAGCATTATCTTTAGATAAATATTTAATATCTTTTATTATATTTGTGTTTTCCTTTGATGTTTCAGAAATTTTTTCTTTTGGGGCATCTATTTTTTTAATTTCTTTTTTTTCGTAAAAATATTTAATAAAAATTACTGCTAAAATTATAAAAACTAATAATACCAATAATAACTGTATTAAGGTTTTTTTACTCATTTACTGAATATTTGCTCTAAGTATATTGTGTATATGTAGTAATCCAATAGTTTTATTTTTATTTTTATTTTTATGAACACACAGACTAGTTATTTTTTTGTCAGACATTATAGATAAACTTTTTGATGCAAGCGTATCTTTATCTATACTGATTGGGTTTTTTGTCATAATATTTTTTACTAGTAGTTTTTTTAAATTATTATTTTTTTGACTTGCTCTTCGAATTTGTCCATCAGTTATAATTCCAGTTGTTAATTTTTTTTTATTAATTGCAATTAATACACCTAGTTTTTTTTTTGTAATAATACTTAGTGCGTTTCTCATATCAGAATTTTCATTAATAAAAGGTATACCATTTTTGGTTATCATTAAATCTTCTGCAGTTTTTAATTGAGCACCCAAAGATCCTTTTGGATGCAAAGTTCTAAATTTTTTTTTATTAAAACCTTTTTTATTTAAGGCAGCTACGGCTAGACAATCTCCAATTGCTAATTGTTCACATGTGCTACTTGTTGGAACTATTCCTAAACCTGCTTCTTTAACTTCAGGTATATATATTTTTATATCTGATGCTTTATATAAAATAGAATTTCTTTTTGATACGATTCCGATCAATACTATTTTATTTCTATTTGCATATTGTATAACAGGTTTTAATTCTTGTGTTTCACCTGAGTTGCTAAATAATATTAAAACATCTTTTTTTGATATACTGCCAAGATCTCCATGAGAACAATCGCTTGCTGCTAGTGAAAATGAAGGACAGCCAACAGACGATAATGTTGCAGAGATCTTAGAAGCAATTAAAAAACTCTTTCCCACCCCACAAAGAATAACCTTTGATTGACACTTAACTATTGCATCTACAGCTTGACTAAAGGAATTGTCAATAGAGACTTTTAATTTTTTTAGAGCTTGTATTTCAAGATCGATAACATTTTTTGCTATTTTTTTATAATTATTTTTTTTCATTCAGTTGTTTAATGTTCAAAGGTTTCTAGTTTATATCCAGATATCTCCATGTCTACTAAGGTCGGAATTACCTTCATACATTTTTTAAAAAGATCAATTCTTTTTTCTCTTATAAGCATTTTTGTTAGTTTGTCTTTTATTTCAAACAAATGCTCTGTATCTTGTGCTGCGTAATTTATTTGATTTGTGGAAAGGTTTGGATTGCCCCAGTCACTTTTCTGTTCCTTTTTTGAGATATCTTTACCACACAATTCTTTAACTAAATCTTTGTAACCATGCGCTGTACTAGCTGTACGAGCTATTTTTGATGCAACTTTTGTACAGAAAATATTTTTAGGTTCAATTTTTAGATGATATTTTAACCATAACAAATCTTGTCTAGCATAATGCATAACGAATTCCGTTGAAGCGTTTGATAGGGCTTTGATTAAGTTTGGAGCTTTATAGGTTTCTCTATTTAATTTAATTAAATAAAATTTTTTTGACTGAAGACCTAATTGTACCAAAGTAAGAGGATCCCTACCAAGGACCAATCCCAGAGCCTCATTATCAAGACCTATGACTTTTTCTTTTGATAAATCAATATCAGAAGGCAGGTCATCTTGAAAAATTTTGATGTTATTCATTTTTAATTTATATATATAAAGACAAAACAATAATGTCTATTCTTTGATAAATGCCATGAAAAAAGTATTAATCTTTGGTGCTAGCGGACAAATAGGTCGCTATTTAATTAGAAAGTTAACGAAAAATAATTACATTGTCACTGCTGTTACTAGGAATACACATCAAAAAGCCTATCTTTTGAAAACACAAGCAAACGCAGGATATTTAAATATAGTTCAAACAAGCATATTTGATGAAAATAAACTAAGAAGTTTAATAAGTGATACCGACATATGTATAAATCTAATAGGAATTTTATATGAGCAAAGTAAAAAAAGTAATTTTCAAAATATTCATGTAAATTTTCCATATTTAATTTCAAAATTAGCAAACGAATATAATATTAAACAATTCATTCATATTTCTGCTTTAGGCATAGACGAAGCTCAAGAATCAGCCTATGCAAATAGTAAATTGAAAGGTGAAAACAATGTTAGAAAAAATTTTTTAAAATCAACAATTGTAAGACCTTCGATCGTTTATTCTGTTGATGATAATTTTACTACTAATTTTATGAGCTTGTTAAGCTTGCTTCCATTTTTTCCACTTTACTATAATGGAAATACAAAATTTTCACCAATTCACTGTTCTGATTTAACAGAAATAATTTATAATTTAATTTTTCAAAATGTTAATTCTTTGACGATAGAATGTGTTGGACCAGAAACTATTTCACTGAAAGAAATATTACAAAAATTGTTAAAACTTATAGGCAAAAAAAGATTACTTATTCCAATACCTTTATTTATTGCAAAACTAACAGCAATTTTTTTTCAAATATTTCCAAAACCACCAATAACATTAGATCAAATTAAATTACTTAAACATGATAGTATTTTATCTGGAAAGTATAAGACTAATTTTGATCTGGGTTTTAAAGATTTGAAAAAATTTGATGAAGAAGTTAAAAAATATTGTTATATGTGGAAGAAAGAAGGAGAGTTTTCAGCGAAAGAGTAATTTTTTAAACTGATTTTAAAATATAGTAATAAAATGATCTATTTTTTTTTTTATTTTTTAGTTTCTCTAATTATTTTTTTTGTAGTTTATTTAGCTATAAAAGCAATAAAAAGAGGTATCAGTGTTAAAAATACCAAAAAAATTTATACAAAAAAAACTAAAAATAAATAGATAAAAAAATTAAACTTTTACAATCTTTTTAATATTGAGAAAAATTCAAGTAATATAGTTTTTGTAATAATAAAAAGAATTATCTATAATTAAATATTAAGCAGATTTGATTTTTTTTTCAATAAATTGAGGCACTTCTTCATCTTTGCTTGCAACGTCCTCTTTCTTCCCTTTTGGCTGAAACGCATATAGCAAGTGAAGCTTGCAATAAGAAAATTCTTTTAAAGATTTCCTTCCACAAAAATAAAATGAACTTTCATCAGGATGTCCAATTGGCCACTTACACACACTTTCATCAAGTTCTTCTAGCTGTTTTGGGTTTTCAGGCTCAAAGTCTTTTTCTATAATCAGAGATTTAAATTTATTCCTTCTACTTCTTTTTTGAAGTTTGTTTTCTTGATTATCTAATTTGAAATTTTTTTGATTGGCAGGGCTACTTCTTGTTTTTATTTTAGCAGAAAGATTTAGTCTATGAGCTTTTCCGATAACCGCATTTCTACTTATTCCACCTATTATTTCAGCTATTTGGCTTGCTGTATTGCCTTTACCCCACAATTCTTTTAATTTTGCAACTTTTTCATCTGTCCAACTCATAAATACTATATTTAGTGTTATTATGTTAATTTAATACTATATAGAGTTACTCACAAGAAAAAAAAAAAACAAGTGAATTTTTTGTTTTATTAACAAAATTAAAAAAAAAACTATATGAATTATTACTTATGGTTGAATTGCAAAATAAATATAAGGCTGGTGTAAGAAGATTTGGTTTAATCAATTGGGTTGGTGCTTTTAACTTATATCTAAAAGAGGTTCACAGATTTTTTGTAGTTTGGGCGCAAACTCTTTTATCACCGTTAATTTCGAGCCTTCTATTTCTTTCAGTTTTAACATTAGCTCTGGGTGATGATAGAGGCGAGGTTTTGGGTTATCCTTTTGTTGCTTTTTTGGCACCAGGTTTAATTGTTATGAGTCTTATAGGTCAATCCTTTAGTCACTCAGTTAGCTCATTTATGATTAGTAAAATGCAAGGCAATATCGTTGATATGTTATATGCCCCACTGTCAGCTTTAGAAGTATCGTTTGCTATAATTTTGGCAGCAGTTACAAGAAGTTTGATTATTGCAATTATATCTGTAGCAGTTTTTTCTATGATAATTGATATGCATTTTTATAACATTTTATACATATTCATTTTTGGATTTTTAAGCTCTTTTATTCTTGGATCTTTAGGTTTTATAACTGGTTTGTGGGCAGAAAAATTTGATCATACCGCCACTATTACTAATTTTATTATCACCCCTTTATCATTTCTTAGCGGTGTTTTTTATTCAATAGATAAATTGCCGACTATTTTTAAAAATATAAGTTTAGTTAACCCATTTTTTTATATGATAGATGGTTTTAGATATGGTTTTTTAGGAGTTGCAGATGGATCGATTAAATTTGGGCTAATTTATTTAACTGTTATTTCAATAATAATATGGTTTGTAGGTTTTTATCTTTACAAAATAGGTTATAAAATTAAATCATAAAAATATGTCCTATTTAGCCAAAAATTATAACAGAAGAAAGATTGCCTTTAAAAGAGGCAAAGGAAGTTTTCTTTATGCAACTAATGGAAAAAAATATCTAGATTTTGTGCAAGGTATAGCAGTAAATTCTTTGGGTCATGCAAACCCATACTTAATTAAAGCAATTAATTCTCAAGCTAAGAAAGTTTGGCATGTATCAAATGCATTTTTAATTCCCGAAGGTGAAAAACTTGCAAAACGACTTACTCAAAAGACTTTTGCTGATTATGTTATTTTTCAGAATTCTGGAACTGAAGCTACTGAAGCAGCAATAAAAGTTGCTAAAAGATATTTTTATTCAAAAGGGAAACCAAATAAAAATAGAATTCTATGTATTAAAAATTCATTTCATGGAAGAACTATTGCAGCTATTTTTGCAAGTGGATCAAAAAAAATGACAGAAGGTTTTGGACCAAAAGTTGGAGGTTTTGATCATTTTAAATTTGGTGATCATAAATCTTTGAAGAAAGCTATCAATAAAAAAACAGCGGCTATTATGGTTGAACCTATAATGGGAGAAGGTGGCATTAAAGTCATACCTGACTGGTGTCTGAGAGAATTGAGAAAAATTTGTAATAAAAAAAAAATTCTTTTAATATTAGATGAAGTCCAGTGCGGAATAGGAAGAAGCGGAAATTTTTTTGCATCTGAATCTTCAGGTGTAAAGCCTGACATAGTACCTATAGCAAAGGGTATTGGTGGAGGGTTTCCAATAGGTGCAGTTTTAATGACCAAAAAAGTTGCTTCTGGAATGGTGCCAGGTTCCCATGGAAGTACATTTGGCGGAAATCCACTTGCTATGAGTGTAGGTAATGCAGTGTTGGATCAGATTTTTAAAAAAGGATTTCTTAAAAATGTAAAAAAAACCTCTAAATATTTTCATGATGAATTAAATAAAATTAAAAATAATTATCCCAAATTAATCAAAGAAGTAAGAGGAGTTGGTTTATTAATTGGTTTACAACTTT
>MDSV01194832.1_pt1 | contig 13236 bp, 11 predicted proteins | sample 810851 | NCBI WGS metagenome assembly MDSV01 (sample SAMN05326640, study PRJNA326480) | marine metagenome | isolation source: seawater | place: Atlantic Ocean: North East | collected 2012 | reverse complement strand
TGCATGCCCTGATCATTTTCAGAAAACTCAAATTTTTGAATTATTGGGTGCTGAAAAAGAAATTGGAGTCAATTTAACAGAAAATTTCGCGATGACTCCTGCTTCTAGTGTGGCTGGTATATATCTAAGTAACAAAGAATCTCGTTATTTTGGTTTAGGTCGAGTAGGCAAAGATCAAGTTCAGGATTATTCTAAACGCTTAGGTTTGCCTTTTCAATTAGTGGAAAACAGGTTGTCCACAATTTTAGGTTACAACAAATAATTTCGAGGAAGATATGGAATTATATAAAGAGGAATGTAAATTCATTGATAAAAATGAAGTTTGTCTTAATATTTCAGAAATTAATTTTCTTCTATCTATGTTAGATGGTTGGGTTTTAGTTAATAAAAAAGGTTGTTTAGAAAAAAAATACAATTTTTTAGATTTTGATAATGCATTTAAATTCGTTGAGAAAATATCTAAAATATCTCAAAATCAGAATCATCACCCAGATATTTTCTTTGGATGGGGCTACGTAAAAGTAAATATATTTAGTCATGACTTAAAAGGTTTGCATAGAAATGATTTTATAGTTGCTTCAAAAATTGATAAGATTTCTTGAGAAATTAATTAAAAAATAAAAATTAAATAAACTTTTATTTTTTACCGTAACCACCTCCTGTTGGAGTTTGCACAATGAAACTATCACCTTTTTCGAGTTCAATAACCCAACAACCTGAAGGGTTATTAATTATTTCTCCATCTGCTTTAACTACCCAATTTTTCCCTTTTTCTCCTTCTTGACCGCCATTCAATGCAAAGGGAGGTATTTCTCTATGACTTGATAACAAACTAACCGTCATTTTTTCATTAAATTTTATTTTGCGAACAGCCCCGTCACCGCCATTCCACTTACCTTTCCCCCCAGAGTTATATCTAATTTTATGATATTCTAAAATAACAGGAAATCTGCTTTCCAAAATTTCAGGGTCTGTTATTTTTGTATTGGTCATGTGAGCTTGAACTGTAGCCGTTCCATTATATCCGGGGCCAGCTCCAGTTCCCCCTGCGATTGTTTCATAGTATTGGTAATTTTCATTTCCAAATGTAAGATTGTTCATAGTCCCCTGAGACCCGGAACATAATTTAAGAGCGCCGAGAAGGGTTTCTGTGATATTTTGGGAGGTTTCTACATTTCCAGCAACTACTGCATTTGGAAATACTGGGTTAAGAATTGAATTTTCAGGAATAATTAAGCTTATTGGTTTCAAGCAGCCTTCGTTTAATGGAATATTATCATTAATTAGAGTTCTTAAAACATATAAAATTGCTGCATTTGTAACTGCCAAAGGTGTATTAAAGTTTGATGAGTTTCGATTTGAGGTCCCGGTAAAGTCAATCTCTATTTTTTTATTAATTTTATCAACATTTATGGTTACTTTGATATTTTTATCATTATCAAACCCATAATTAAATGAGGAATTATTCAGCTTTGGTATTATGCGTTTAATTGAATTTTCAGCATTATTTTGAATAAATTTCATATATGCTTGCACCACATAAAGTTCATATTGTTCAATAATTCTATGTAATTCTTGTATTCCTTTTTTGCAAGCGGCTACTTGAGCCTTTAGATCAGCAATGTTGTGTTTGATATTTCTTGATGGATGTTTAGCATTTTTAAAAAATTCTATAATTTCTTTTTCAAAAAATTTATTATTTTCAACTAACAAAAAATTATCAATGATAACTCCTTCATCGTTAATACTATTAGAGTAAGGAGGCATAGATCCAGGAGTAGTTCCTCCTACATCTGCATGGTGCCCTCTACTTCCTGTAAAAAAAAGTAATTTAGTTCCTGTTTTATCAAAAACAGGTGCAATTACGCTTATATCAGGCAGGTGTGTTCCACCACTGTATGGCGAATTTAATACGAAGAAATCTCCTTTCTTTATTGTTCCTTGATTTTGTCTTAATATAGATTTCACACTTTGACTCATTGAGCCCAAGTGAACAGGAATATGAGGTGCATTTGCTATTAAGTCTCCGTTTTTGTCAAAGATTGCACATGAGAAGTCCAACCTCTCTTTAATATTAACTGAGCTGGATGTTTTTTGAAGTGTAACTCCCATTTGTTCTGCAATTGACATAAAAAGATTATTAAATATTTCTAACATCACTGGGTCTGGTCTCGAAATATCTATCTCATTTTCATGGATATTTTTGTAACGATTTAAAATGATTTCTGATTCTTTGTTAATAGATACTTCCCATTCAGGCTCGACAACAATTGTTGCATTGGGTTCTACGATTATACATGGGCCCTTTAGTGATTTATTAATTTCTAAATTTTCTCTATATATTAGTTCAATTTCATGCCAATCTTTATTCATATAAATTTTTTTATATTTGTTTTTCTTTGTTTTTTCAGAATTAATTTTACTTTCAAAAAAATTTTGAGATTTTGATTTATTTTGGGCTACTAACTCTATAATTATAGATTCTATAATTATTTGTTTTTGCGGAGAAGAGAAACCAAAAATTTTTAAATGTTCAAGTTCAAATTTTTTTTCTACTTCATTAATAGTTGTATATGGTATATCTATTGTCGAATCTGTTCCAGAGTATTTTAAATTAAAACTGATTATTGAAGATATTGATGAACCCTCCGCATCTTTACTTACTAATTCAGTAAGACCTTTTTTTGATAATGCTTCAATTTCTTTATTAATTATTTCTTCGTTTTCATAATCCAGTAAAAGTTCAACAGTCTTTTCCTTAACTACCGTTAAATCTGATAATCCTATTCCTAAAGCAGATAGGACTCCAGAAAAGGGGTGGATAAATATTTTATTAATACCTAATGATTCTGCAACCATACATGCATGCTGTCCTCCAGCTCCACCAAAACAACATAAATTATAGTCTTTAACATCATAGCCTTTCTCAATTGAAATCTTCTTAATAGTATTTGCCATATTTTCAACGGCTATTTTAATGAAACCATAAGCTATTTCCTCAATGCTCATTTTTTTGCTAATAGATTTATTTATTTTTATTGATAATTCTCTAAATTTTTCTTTTACTATATTGAAATTAATTGGTTGGTTGCTGTCAGGTCCAAATATTGTAGGAAAGAATTCTTTTTGTAATTTTCCAACAATTAGATTTGCGTCAGTTATTGTTAAAGGTCCTCCTTTCCCATAACAAGCTGGTCCAGGGTTAGCCCCAGCAGACTCGGGGCCAACTCTAAATCTAGATCCATCGAAATTTAGTATTGATCCACCACCTGCAGCTACAGTGTTAACAGCTATCATTGGTGTTTGCATTTTCACTCCAGCTATTTCTGTACTAAAAGTTCTCTCTATCTTGCCGTTATAATGGCATACATCTGTTGAAGTTCCCCCCATATCAAATCCAATAATTTTATTTATTCCTGCTTTTTGAGATGATAAAATTGCCCCTATAACTCCTCCAGCTGGACCTGATAATATTGAATTTTTTCCTTTGAAATTTTTAGAATTAGATAAACCACCATTAGATTGCATAAATAATAATTTTGTATTACGAAATTTTTTTTCTAAATTTAAACTATATTTCTTAATGGTTGGAGATATATAAGCATCCAGAACAGATGTATCTCCGCGATTAATTATCTTAATAGTCGGGCTTACATTATGTGAACATGATATTTGTTTAAATCCTATATTTTGAGCAATTTTTTCTATGCTTCTTTCGTGTTGATTGTATTTATAACTGTGCATAAAAATAATTGCTAAAGATTTGAACCCTTCGTCATAAGCTTTAATCAAGTCAGACCTAATTTTTTGAATATTTAATTTTTTAATTACTTTCCCATCTGATAAGATTCTTTCGTCTATTTCTATTACTTTTTCATACAGAGGATCAGGTAGTTTAATATCCAAAGAAAATAAATCGGGCCTATTTTGATATCCAATTTTTAAAATATCAGCAAAGCCTTTTGTTATTACTAAAGCCGTTTTTGATCCTTTCCTCTCTAGAAGAGCGTTAGTTCCAATAGTTGTGCCAACTTTTATGATTTCAATGTCTTTTTTGTTAGACTTAAAATTTGGATATTTTTTAAAAAAATAATTTATTGCTTCTTCAATAGGGTCATAGGTTGATAATGAACCTTCAGATAATAGTTTTAATGACTCTATCTCTCCATTTGGATTTTTAGCAATTATATCAGTAAATGTTCCGCCCCTATCAATCCAAAATTGCCATTGATTTCTATTGATTTCGTTTGTTCTATCACTCATAGTAATACTCTATTTTATATATTTTATAATCATTTGAAGGGCTTATTATATATTTTAATGAGTGAAAAACAAATTATTTGAGAGAGGGTTTTTTAATTGAGTATATGGAGAACGATAATCGGTGGCGCCGCTGGTTTTGCAATAGGCGGGCCGTTAGGTGCAATTTTGGGTGGAGTTGTAGGGCAAGTTCTAGATAAAAAATCTAAATTAAAAAATTCATCAAATCAGCAATCAGATCAAATAGCTTTTACTGTTGCAGTTGTTGTGTTAGGTGCAAAAATGGCTAAAGCTGATGGTGTGGTTAGTGTTCAAGAAATTAAAGCATTCAAAGAAGTTTTTCATATTCCAGATGGAGAGATGAAAAATGTCGGGCGGATTTTTGATGAAGCAAAAAAAGATGTTGGAGGTTACGAGCCTTATGCCAATCAAATAGCAACTTTGTTTAAAGATAGAAAAAATGTTTTAGAAGATTTACTTGATAGTCTTTTTCACATAGCTAAGGCTGATAATATTCTACATTCATCTGAAATAGATTATCTCAACAAGGTGTCAAAAATATTTGGATTTACAGAAGCGGAGTTTGATATCATTATGGAAAGGCATGATAGTTCAAAACTGTCTGATCCATATAAGGTTTTAGGACTAGAAAGCAATACAGAATTTAGTGAGGTTAAACAAAAATATAAACAATTAATAAAAGAGTATCACCCTGACAAACTAATAGCTCAGGGTGTTCCTAAAGAATTGATAGAAGTCGCTAATAATAAACTTTCAGTAATAAACGATGCTTATGATAGGATCGAAAAAATAACAACTAGTAAGTAAAGAAATATCCTTTGAGACCTATACATTTATTTTTTGCAATTCTGGTTGCGTCTGGTGCTGGAACAAATTGGGTTGGAGCAAAAATATCTGTTGATTATTTTCCTCCATTCCTAACCATTGTTATGCGTTTCACTCTTATCGCAATCATTCTTCTACCTTGGATCAAATCAATAAAAGGGCAAGTAAGCAACGTAGTTGCTGTGGCTATTTGTTTGGGAGTTTTTCAATTTGGGTTTATGTTTTTAGCATTAAGGCTTTCTTCAGATGTTTCAACTCTGGCGATCGCTAACCAAATATATGTTCCCTTTTCTGTAATTTTGGCCGTAATTTTTTTAAAAGAAAAAGTTGAATTTACAAGATGGATTGCAATTTTTGTGGCCTTTTCTGGTGTAATTTTACTTGGCTTTGATCCAATAGTGCTTGATCATTTGAATTCTCTTTTAATTGTTATTTTATCTGCATTTTTTTTAGCAGTTTCATCAATTTTTATGAGAAAATTAAAAGATATTAATGTTCTTCAACTTCAGGGCTGGATTGCTTTGATTGCTATTATACCCTTATTTGTTATTTCATTATTTTTTGAAAGGCACTTGTGGTATGAAGTGAAAATTGCACCTTGGGAAGGATGGGCTGCTTTAGTATACGGAATTTTTGCTGGTTCTTTAATCTTTCACGGAGGGTGGTATTTTTTAATAAGAAGGTATCCAGTTAGTACTGTAAGTCCACTTATGCTATTAATGCCTATAATTGGGGTACTATCTGGTTACATAGTTTATGGAGATCAATTAACTTTGAAAATAATATTTGGTGGTATTCTTACAATGATAGGGGTAAGTATTATAACTTTTATGAATAAGAAAACTCTTAACAATAAATAATTTTTTTATTAGGTTTTAATTTGTCTTTATTTCATTTTTTTTTAGTTTTAATTATAAACCTTGCTTGGGGTTTTAATTTTTTAGCAGCTAAAACAGCTTTAGATTATTTTCCACCTTTTCTAGTTCTGCTATTACGGTTTTTTTTATTATTTATTATACTAATCCCTTTTCTAAAAATACCCAAAAGTAAAATTATTGATATATCAGTTTTAGCTTTTATCAGTAGTGTTATGTACTTTTCTTTAAATTTTATAGGTTTAAAATTAGCAGGTGAATTAACTTCTCCAGCAATTGCGACTCAACTATTCATCCCAATTGGAGCTATCCTAGCTTTTATTTTTCTTAGCGAAAAAGTAAATTTCAAAACTTTTTTTTCTATCTTAATAGCTTTTCTTGGAGTAATGATTTTAAGTTTTGATGAAACAGTTTTTGACAATATAGAATCTCTAATTTTGATTTCGATTAGTTCTATACCAATGGCAATTACAACTATTTTGATGAGAAAATTAAAAGGTGTTAATACATTCCAGATTCAGGCATGGACTGGTCTAATAGCTATATTTCCTTATATATTTCTGACACTAATTTTTGAAAAGAATCAATGGAATTTATTGCTTGCTGCTCCTATTGAGCCCGTTCTATCAATTGTTTATTCAGTCATAGCAGCATCTTTAATAGGTCATGGATTGCTTTATTTCCTTTTATCGCGTTATCAAGTAAGTATTGTGAATCCATTATTACTAATGTCTCCAGTTTTTGCATCTGCTTTTGGTGTTTTCTTTAGAGAAGATTCTTTATCTATATTACTAATAGTTGGTGGTTCAATGACATTATTTGGTGTATTGTTAATATCTATTGGATCAAAAAATAAGAGTGTTTAATTTTTAAATGAAAAGAATTACTAGTAATTTTTCTCCAAACTTTAATGAAAGAAAATTAAAAATTAATACTGTAGTTATTCATTATACAGGTATGGAAACTTTCTCTGATGCATTGATAAATCTATGTAATCCTAGTTCAAAAGTTAGCTCTCATTATTTAATTGATTATTCAGGTGAGATATATTTACTTGTCGATGAGGAGAAAAGAGCCTGGCATGCTGGGGTTTCATCATGGAAAGGTATTAAAGATATTAATAGCTGCTCTATAGGTATTGAGCTAGCGAATCGTGGTCATGATTTTGTATATGAACCTTTTCCAGAAGAGCAAATGATTTCTCTTGAAACATTATTGATCCATTTAATGAAAAAGTATGATATTTCTCCCTTTAATATTGTAGGTCATTCAGATGTTGCTCCTTTGAGAAAGAAGGATCCTGGAGAATTGTTTAATTGGAAAAGGTTAGCAAATAAAGGTCTAGCCATATACCCTGAAAAGCTAAATAAAAATTTATTTAAAAAATTAAGTGCAGGTGATCAAGGTAAATTAGTAGAAATTTTGCAGGTAAGCCTAAAAGAAATTGGATATGGGGTAAATATTAATTCAATATATGACTCCGAAACCAAATTAGTAGTTAAAGCTTTTCAAAGGCGATTTAGAAATAGAATGATTGACGGAATTGTTGATGAAGAAACAGGCAAACTTATAACTTGTCTGAAAATGCTAACAATAAATGATACAAATACTTGAAAGTCATTTTTATCATATGTATTTTGTAGTTGTGTCAGATAGTTGGGTGGCTGCAATTATTTAATTGAGGAAAGTCCGGGCTCCACAGAGATACAGTGCCGGGTAACGCCCGGCAAGGGTAACCTTAGGGAAAGTGCAACAGAAAATATACCGCCTTTTTTGGGTAAGGGTGAAAAGGTGCGGTAAGAGCGCACCGCTACAACGGTAACGTTGTGGGCATTGTAAACCCCACTGGGAGCAAGACCAAATAGGAGTAAATTGTATTTTTTTACAAAAGTTTATCTCTGAACTTTACTCGGGTAGGTCGCTTGAAGCATTTGGTAACAAATGCTCTAGATGAATAGTCACCACCAAAACAGGTACAGAACCCGGCTTACAAACTATCTGACACTCAATAAAAAGAACAAATAAAGAACATATCTCCATATTTTGTTTTTTTTTAAAAAAAGAAGAGTTAACAATGCTCTGATTCCATTGACGACCAACAAAGACCATGATATCCCATATATTCCCATTATCTTTGCATATTGGTGCATTGGTATATTTTTTAGATTAGGGGGCAGTGCGGTGGCCTTATTCCTGTCCACCTTTTTGTACAAGATTGATAAGAAGGGTCGAGTTTCTGTACCTGCGACCTTTCGGTCAGCTTTATCTAATCAACAGCACCTTGGTATTGTTCTTTATCCTTCACTCAAACATCCGTCAATAGAAGGAAGTGGAATTGAAAGGTTTGAAAAGATAGCCGATGGAATCGATGATCTAAATCCATTCAGTGATAATCATGATGATTTTACCAAAGCAATTTTTGGTCAAGCCTATCAGCTGCAATTTGACAGGGAAGGAAGAATTATAATCCCAGACACTTTGTTAAATCATGCAAAAATTGATGATCATATGCTGTTTGTTGGTCAAGGTAGAACATTCCAAATTTGGGAACCTTCAAGGTTTAAAAATCTAGAAAGTGATTTACTTAACCGAGTGAGAGAAAACCATTCGTCAATAAATATAAAAATATCAGAAAGTTAAGTATGAACGCATCTAAGCATATTCCTGTACTACTAAAAGAAGTTATTAGAGAACTTAATCCATCTGATGGGGGAGTTTATATAGACGGAACATTCGGTGGAGGAAGCTATACTGAATCTATACTAAAAAAATGTGACAGTAAGGTAGTTGGAATCGATAGAGATGAAAAAGCACTAGAGAAGGGCTTAGAATTAAGGAATAAATATTCTAAAAGGTTAAATTTAATTCATGGATGCTTTGGAAACTTAGAACAAATCTTAGTTAATAATAATATTTTTAAAGTTAATGGGATTGCAATAGATTTAGGTGTTTCATCATTTCAGTTAGATAAAGCTGAAAGAGGTTTTTCTTTTTCTAAAAATGGGCCTTTAGATATGAGAATGGGCTCAACAACCAAAACCGCTTATGAAATAGTAAATACATTTGATCAAGATTCGCTGGCTAAAATTATTAGGAGATTTGGCGAAGAAAGGTATGCAAATAAGATCTCAAAAGAGATAGTCCTTTACAGGAATAATAAACCTATATTTACAACTGAAGAATTAAGTCAAATAATTTCCAATGTAATAAGAAATAATAATTCAAATATTCACCCTGCTACAAGAACATTTCAAGCGTTGCGTATTGCTGTGAACGATGAATTAGAGGAGCTTAAAAAAGTTCTTTTAGCTGCAGAAAGGTCTCTTCTTCCAGGAGGGGTAATTGTAGTTGTTTCATTTCATTCATTAGAAGACAGAATAGTTAAGAAATTTTTTGCCAACAGAAGCGGAAAAATTTCAACTAATAAATATATGCCTATAAGAAGCGAATATCTTCCTACTTTTAAAATTTCTACAAGAATGATTAGACCTTCTGAAAGTGAGATAAGAGTAAATCCTCGATCACGATCTGCAAAATTACGAGCTGCTGTGAGAACAGATGCAGACCCTTGGCCAGAGAGTGCAATATCATGACTAGACGTTTTATTTTAATATTTGGTCTAATTTTAATTTGCTTAGTAGCTTCGCTTTTCCAATTAAAACATAAAGTAGTTAAATTAGAAGAACGATTAGTGAATAATCAGCAGCAAATTGAAAGAGAGCAAGAGTCAATTAAAATTTTAAAAGCAGAATGGAGTTTTCTTACTAGCCCTGGGAGAGTGCAGGTTTTATCAGAAGCTTTTTTAAATTTAGAAATAACAAATATTAATCAAATAGGAGTTATAGAGAAAATACCATTTTTTATGTCTGATAACCTAAATAAAGACAAAAGTGTAGTTAATGAATAAAAATTTTGAGGATAATCACAATAAACTAATTGATTTAAGTCAAGTAAGGCTAGTTGTTATTTTTGGAATCTTTTCAATACTATTTTTAGTTTTAATTATTCGTTCAGTAGATTTAATACTTTTAACTGATAAACCCTCAACTGATTCTCAGTCTAAAAATAAAATAGCAACGCCAATAATTAGATCTGAAATATTTGATAGAAATCATGTTTTGCTTGCTACTAATGTTGTTTCAGCCTCAATTTATGCAAATCCTCAAGAAATAATTAATAAGATAAAAGTGTCTAATGATCTCTCATTAGCATTAGAAGGGGTGGACTCTTCAGAATTATTAAAAAAACTTTCATCATCTAAATCTTTTGTTTGGGTTAAAAGACAAGTTAGTCCTAGAGAGCATTTCAGTGTAAATAGTCTTGGAATTCCTGGCGTCAAATTTCAAAAGGAGGTAAAAAGAGTTTTTACTCAAGGGCCATTATTCTCACATGTTTTAGGAAATGTTGATATAGATAATCAGGGATTGTCTGGTATAGAAAAAAAATTAAATGAAAAATTAATTAGTGACGAAAGTGGGATTCATTTAACTATTGATTCAAGAGTACAGCACGCTTTAAGAGATGAACTAAGTCTATCAATGAGAAGGTTTAGTGCAATTGGGGCTGCAGGAATAGTTTTAGATGTAAATAATGGAGAAATATTAGCTTTAATATCTTTACCTGATTTTGACCCTAACTTAAATAAGAAGCCTTCAGATAATAAAGCATTCAATAGAGCTACTTTAGGAAGCTACGAGATGGGTTCAACATTTAAACCTTTTACTGTAGCTGCTGCATTAGAGAATGGAATAATTAATTTGAAAGATAGTTATGATGCTACAAAGCCACTTAGAGTGTCAAGATTCATAATTCGTGATGATCATCCAAAAAACAAATGGTTAAGTATTCCGGAAATATTTATGTATTCTTCCAACATTGGAATGGCTCGAATGGCTCAAGATCTGGGGCCAGATCAACAAAGGGCATTTCTAAAAGAGTTGGGTATATTAGATCGCCCAGATTTTGAAATTTCTGAAGTTGGAAAACCAATATATCCCCATAGATGGAAAGAGCTTAGCTCTATGACAATATCTTATGGTCACGGTATTGCAGTTAATTTATTACAATTAGCATCAGCATATGCTGTTCTTGTAAATGGGGGGAATAAAATAAACCCTACACTTTTAGTGCGCGATGAAAAAAAGAGTCAGAATTTGCTAGAAGTCACAAACCAATCAAGTAAGAAGATAATTTCTGAGGAAACATCACAAAAAATAAGAGGGTTATTGAGACTAACTGTTAAATCAGGCACGGCAAAGCAAGCAGATATTCAAGGATATGAAATAGGTGGAAAGACTGGAACCGCTAACAAACCTGGAGATGGTGCTTACAAAAAAGATTCGATAATTACTTCTTTTGTAGGTGTTTTCCCAATGGATAAGCCGAAATATGCAGTTGCGGTTATGTTGGATGAGCCTAAAGGCATAAAAGAGACACATTTTTATCGTAGTGCTGGTTGGACTGCAGCTCCTACAGTTGGAAAGGTTATTTCTAGGGTTGGCGCGTTACTTAATGTTCAGCCATCTAAAGAAAAAAAGTATTGGAAGAATTTTGAGGCAACTTATATTTCGGTCAGAAGGAATGAATAAAAATTTGTCTGAATTATTAAATGTAGAAGAAAGATTTTCTTCAATAAATGTAAAGGGCTTAACATCAGATAGCAGAGATGTAAGACCTGGTTATATTTTTGCAGCCTTACCAGGCGCAAAAAAAAATGGAAAAGATTTTATTTGTGAGGCATTAAATAAAGGGGCGGTAGCTGTTATTGCAGAGAAAGGTACAGAGATAAATCATGAGAATGTTATATTAATTACATCTGAAAATCCTAGGTCAAAATTCGCAAAAATTGCCTCATTATTTTATAAAGAAAAACCAGATTGGATTGGTGCTGTAACCGGGACTAATGGAAAAACATCTGTAGCTAATTTTACTAACCAAATTTGGCGCTGTTTAAATTTAAATGGTGTAAGTTTGGGTACGTTGGGAGTTGATAGTGATAACTATAAGTCTAATCTAGATTTAACCACGCCTGAGCCAGTTACCTTGCATAAGCAATTGTCAGAAATAGCTTCTAAAGGTTGTGATCGTTTAGTGTTAGAGGCTTCTAGCCATGGATTGGATCAGTCAAGATTAGATGGTATTCAATTTAATGCAGCAGCATTTACTAATTTGTCTCATGATCATTTGGATTATCATAAAAATTTTGAATCGTATAAAAAAGCAAAGCTTCGTTTATTTAGAGAGCTTATTAATAATTCAGGTACAGCTATCTTAAATAGAGATAATGAAAATTTTAATGAAATTTTTGAAATATGTAAGTTAATAAATTCATCTATTATTACTTACGGATCAAATTTAGAATCTGATATACGTTTAGTCTCTTCATCAATAAATAACAAAGGGCAAGAAGTCGTCCTTAATGTATTTGGTAAAAGAAAACGATTACAGTTTGAATTTTTTGGAAAATTTCAAATTTATAATGTTATGTGTGCTTTGGGTTTAGTTATTTCATCAGGATGTGAAACTGAAGCGTCAATAAGTCATCTAGAAAAGTTAAAAAGTGTAAATGGTAGATTGGAATTAATAGCAGAATTGCCAAATCATTCTAAAGTATTTATTGACTATGCTCATACACCTGCGGCTTTAGAAAATGTACTTTTGGCATTAAAAAGTTATAACAGTGCTAACTTGGCATTAGTTTTCGGTTGTGGCGGTGATAGAGATCAGACCAAGCGAGAGATCATGGGTAATATCGCATCAAAATATGCAAATAAAATTTATGTGACTGATGACAATCCAAGGAGTGAGAATCCTAAAGAAATTCGTCGTGATATTATGAAATCATGCAGTAATGCTATTGAAATTGGAGACAGAGCTAAAGCAATAAACGTTGCTGTTTCTGAGCTTGATACAAATGATATTTTGTTAATTGCTGGAAAAGGTCATGAGACAAATCAAATTTATAAAAATAATGTAAAAAATTTTGATGATAGATATGAATTAAAAAAAGCCCTAAAATCGTTAGGAGATTGTAATTGAACAGGTCATGGAGTTCTGAAGAAATACTTAAAGCTTTAAAGGTAAAAAGTGCAAGTGTTAGCTCATGGAATGCTATGGGAATATCCACCGATTCAAGAACAATTGTGCCTGGAAATATTTTCTTAGCCTTAAGTGGAGATAGATATGACGGTCATAATTATGTAGATGAGGCTTTCAATAATGGCGCAAGCGCAGCAATTATATCAAGAAAAATAGA
>MDSV01021913.1_pt1 | contig 13239 bp, 14 predicted proteins | sample 810851 | NCBI WGS metagenome assembly MDSV01 (sample SAMN05326640, study PRJNA326480) | marine metagenome | isolation source: seawater | place: Atlantic Ocean: North East | collected 2012 | reverse complement strand
TTTTTTTGGGGTTTGATTTACTCCCCAGTTTTTAATTCCTCACCAGACTGCTGATCTACAACTTTCATAGAAAGTCGAACTTTTCCCCGATTGTCTATCTCTAATAATTTCACTTTCACTTCTTGACCTTCTTTTAATACATCTTTGGGATGGTTTACTCTTTCTGGTGCTATCTGACTAACATGAACAAGCCCATCCTTTTTTCCAAAAAAATTGACGAATGCCCCAAAATCCATCAGCTTCACAACCTTTCCAGAATAAATTGTACCTACCTCTGGCTCTTGGACAATGGCGTTTATCATTTCTTTTGCTTTTGTTATACTTTCTTCATTTGGCGATGCTATCTTGATAATACCCTCGTCATTAATATCAACTTTTGCTCCAGACACTTCCACAATTTCTCTAATAACTTTTCCTCCAGATCCAATTACTTCTCTAATCTTATCTGATGGTACATTCATTGTCTCAATTCGTGGCGCATGGATAGAAAAATTGGAGGTTCCGGATAATGCTTTGTTCATTTCTTTTAAAATATGAATCCTACCCTCTTTTGCTTGGGCTAATGCTTTTTCCATTATTTCTGGCGTAATTCCGGTTATCTTGATGTCCATTTGTAAGGAGGTGATACCAGCCTCTGTTCCTGCTACTTTGAAGTCCATATCACCGAGATGATCTTCATCACCCAAAATATCTGTCAGGACGGCATAATCCTTACCTTGCAAAATTAAACCCATGGCTACGCCTGCAACAGCCGATTTGAGTGGCACACCGGCATCCATCATTGATAGGGAAGATCCACACACCGTGGCCATCGAGGAAGATCCATTAGATTCGGTTATTTCCGAAACTAATCGGATTGTATATGGAAAATCAGTGGAAGCTGGCAGGACTGCCTGAAGTGCTCTCCAAGCGAGTTTTCCATGACCAATCTCCCTGCGACCTGGTCCCGCATTTCTACCACACTCGCCAACTGAGTATGGTGGAAAATTGTAGTGAAGTAAAAAATTTGATCTGCTTGACCCATGGAGAGCATCAATGATTTGCTCATCGTCTCCAGTACCTAGAGTTGTTACCACTAACCCTTGCGTTTCTCCTCGTGTGAAAAGCGCTGATCCATGGGTTCGTGGTAATAGACTTGTTTCAGATACGATTGGTCGCACCGTACTAAGATCTCTACCATCGATTCTTTTCCCAGTTTTTATAATATCGCCGCGTACCACATTAGCTTCGAGTAATTTGATGGAACCAGCTAATTGATCGTCATCTAATTCATGTTCGGTCAAGTTACTTTTTATTTTCTCAATTGCATTATGTATTGCCGCTTGCCTTTCCATTTTATCAGTTATGGAAAATGCAGCTCGCATAGCTTTCTCTCCATGTTTTTTAACCGTTTTATCCAATTCTTTGGTATCAGCCGGTATAAAATCAAACGGTTCCTTTGCGCAGTCTTCCGCCATCTCAACAATCATACTTATAACGGGTTGCATATTGTCATGACCAAACTTTACTGCACCTAACATTAATTCTTCAGAAAGTTCATATGCCTCAGATTCTACCATCATGACTGCGTCTTTTGTGCCGGCAACTACTAGATCAAGCTTCTGCTCGGGTTTGCTTCTTAAATAATCCATATCGTCAATTAGTGGGTTTAACACATATTTGTCATCTACAAATCCTACTCTGGCACAACCTATTGGGCCTAAAAAAGGGGCCCCTGATAATGTCAATGCTGCTGATGCGGCTATCATAGCAACCACGTCAGGATCATTTTCAAGATCATGACTTAGTACGGTGCACGTCACCTGAACCTCGTTCTTAAACCCATCCACAAAAAGAGGACGTATTGGTCTGTCAATTAGACGACTTGTAAGCGTTTCTTTTTCGGTTGGTCTTGCTTCTCGCTTGAAAAAACCACCTGGTATCTTACCTGCAGCATAATACTTTTCTTGATAATTAACTGTTAGTGGAAAAAAATCTTGTCCAGGTTTGCTATCTTTGGCAAAAACTACGGCGGCTAGCACCGACGTTTCCCCATAGGTTGCTATAACGGTTGCATCCGCCTGCCGTGCGATCTTACCCGTTTCAAGAGTAAGGGTTTCTCTACCCCATTTAATAGACTTTTTGACTTCTTTAAACATTCTATTCCTTTTTCCGCTCTTATTATTTGCACAAATTAATAATTAAAGTTTTTTTTACTAGAATAAGCATACCCAAACATTTATTGGTTCTTGAAACTTAAGATGTAAGGCACCTGACTAATTGAAATAGCTCTAGATTTAAAATTTTCTACTTCTTATCTTCTTATTCCTAAACGATCGATGAGGCTTTTATAACGCTGCTCATCTTTACTTTTTATGTAGTCCAAAAGCTTTCTTCTTCTTGAGACCATTTTTAGTAAGCCTCTTCTTGAATGATTGTCTTTTTTATGAGTTTTGAAATGCTCAGTGAGAGTTGTAATTCTCGTGGTTAGTATTGCCACTTGAACTTCGGGTGATCCTGTATCATCCTTTGAATTTGCAAATTCCGAAATTACTTTTGTTTTAGACTCTTTTGTTATCGACATCATTTTCTCCTTAACGAGTTTTGTGATTATTTCATTTTCTGGCCGGGATGTCGTCCAGCCACAAAGAAGAATGAAATAACCGTTATAACATTTAAACTTTGTCTATACGGCATTTCAAAAATTATGCAATGCATTAAACTGTTTTAAATAAAGTTTCTTTTTTTACCACATTATGGGCTTTTGATTATATCGTATATACAGTGGATGCATAGGCTGGTTGCTTCTTGTTAATCCTAAATGGTAGGCAGGCAGTCCATTGGTTTCAATAAGTTTAATAATTGTTTCCGCCTGATTAAGGTAGGATCCATGGTTTCCCCAAGCACAAATAACTCGATCTGCTGAAAGAAGACTCTCCTCGATTATACGATTATTTTCGGGCCCAATAGGAGAATGATAATTTTTCATCAACAATGGACTTTTAGTTCTATAGGCAAACAGGTTACATATGATAAAACTTTTATAACCCAAAAATTTCGTCCTTTGCTGACATCGCGCAATAGTTGGATCGTTTTTCTTCTCCGTGGCAGTTGAAGGATTAAGTAAAATAAACATAAGAGATTTCTTTGCATTTTTTTGAGTTCGAGAGAGTAAATAACGGTAAGTTTTGCATGGAGAATAAATTGCTCTCGAGCTGATGTCATTTTCAATAAATTGGGCTGTTATTTGTTTATCCATCTGTGACAAATGAAAATACTTTCTTTGGATAAAAATAATTATTCCTTAAATTACCGATTGCTATTGGTTCATTATTAAAGCACACGAAGACCTCATCTTTTTCATTTAATTTTTCAACAAAAATACGAATTTTTTTACCATTTTTTATTTCTTTAGCATCATCAATTAGACAATCGAAACGATCCAGGTTCTGTAAAGACAAATGTATTGGAAGTATATTTTTAAGAATTTTTGGAACGTTCTCTTTGAAAATAAAATCAGCAGAAATAGAGTCATTCAATGAAAAGGGACCGGAGGATATACGTCTTATTTGTCCAGCGTGGGCGTAGCAGCCGAGTTGTTCTCCGATGTCACGTGCTATCGACCGGACATAGCCCCCTTTTCCACAAGTCATTTTCATTTGAACTGAGTCAGGATCAATCCTCTTAATTAATTCCAATTTTTTAACCATCAGCGTACGCGCATTTAAATTTATGTCGTTGACGCCGTTGCGAGATAGGTCATAGGCTTTTTTTCCATTTATTTTCACTGCGGAGTATTTCGGAGGAACCTGTCTTATCTTTCCTCTAAAGTGCCTTAAAATTTTTAATAACTCTTCGTTGGTTGGTCGATTTTCAGATATCTTGATTGTGTTCCCAGATGTATCATCTGTATCAGTAGCGGCACCAAAATAGACTTGAAATTGATAAGTCTTATCAGCATTAGTTAAATACGGTATTGTTTTTGTTGCGTCCCCTAATGCTATAGCTAGAATGCCTGTGGCGTCTGGATCAAGGGTTCCAGCATGGCCAGCTTTCCGAGCGTTTAGAAGCCAACGAACTTTATTTACTAGAGCAGCCGATGTATAACCTTCTTTTTTATCGACTATTAACCATCCGTTTAAATTTTTATTTTTTGAGTTGAGTGACACTGGGGTTCCCTCTAAATTTAGAAAAATCAAGCGCTCGATCTTATTAGTTCAAAATATCTCTTTGAACAGCAGGGTTTTGTAAAAGTTTTGTAGTTTGATCCATTTTATCGAAGCTTTCATCCACTATAAAGCGAATATCTGGAACGAATTTTAAATTAAGGCTTTTACCAAGTATTTTGCGTATTGTACTCTTTTGTTTTATTAAGCTTTCCACCACCGTTTTGGCATTTTTGCCACCAAGAGGAAGAACAAAAACTTTAGCGAGTTTTAAATCACCTGAACACCTAACTTCACTAACGGTAATGGGTACGTTAGTTAACGCGTCTTCATATAATTCGTTCTTGGCCAGGATATCAGAGATACTTCTGCGAACTAGTTCAGCAACCCTTAATTGTCGGTTTGATGAACCCAAATCTCTGGAAGAATTCTTGCTTGTTTTTTTCATTTTTTCCTCTTTGTAATTTTGAAACACCGAGGGTTACATTAAGTTAATAATAGTAAATCTAATCAGTTTGCCTGACACTTAACTATACTCTATAAAAGACTTTATAAAAGGAGTTTTATTATGACAAATCCAATTAGAATTTCGGTAATCGGTGCATCTGGTAGAATGGGTCAAATGCTTATAAAAGCGGTTGTGCATAATGAGAAGACAATGCTGGCGGGGGTAATCGAGCGAGAAGGTCATAATTGGATTGGAAAAGACATTGGAAAGTTAGTTCTAGGAGAAGATAATGGTATCCTTGTTTCAGATCAGCCTCACGATGTAATTTTACAATCACAGGCAATAATAGATTTCACGTATCCAGACGTAAGTGTTAATTATTCGACTCTCGCCGCCCAAGCCAGAATAGTTCACGTCATAGGAACGACCGGATTCACAAAACATCAGTTAGAAAAATTTGAACTTGCGGCACAACATGCCCCAATAATTCGGTCAGGAAATATGAGTTTAGGAGTGAATCTTTTAACACTCTTGACCAAGAAAGTTTCTCAATCTTTAGGAGAGGATTTTGATATTGAAATTCTAGAGATGCATCATAACCAAAAAATGGATGCACCATCAGGTACTGCTTTGATGCTCGGAGAAGCGGCTGCGAGAGGAAGGAAAATAGCTCTGCCGGATCCTTCAAAGACTGCTATTTTTAAGGAGAAAGCCAAAAGAAAAAAGGGATCAATTGGATTTGCTTCGTTGCGTGGCGGGGATGTCGTAGGCGAACATGAGGTTATTTTTTCTTCCACAGGTGAGCGTATTACATTGCGACATGCAGCGACTGATAGAATGATTTTTGCCAGAGGAGCTGTTGCAGCCGCAATATGGGGTGTTGGTCAAGAACCTGGGCAGTATACTATGAAGGATGTTTTAGGTTTATGAAATTAGAAATTAGAAATATCAAATGTTTATTCATAGGCATATAGTTTCCTTTCTGTTTATTTTGGGACTTACAGTGCCGTGCGTCAGTCAGGCCGCAGAAAATAGTTTAAGCTGCGGGATGCCATTTGATGATTTTCTAATCGAGATGAAGGGTAAGGCACTAAAACGAGGCATACCTCTAAAAACAGTGACTGACGTTCTTTTTCATACAGAAATTTTACCGGAAGTTATTAAGTTAGACAGAGATCAAAAAGCTTTTAGAATGAGTTTCACTCGTTTTTCTGATAGATCAGTTTCTGATTACCGTTTAATACATGGGAAAAAGAAGCTGAAGAGGCATCGCGCTTTATTTGATATTATTTGGAATAAATATGGAATACCGCCTGAAGTTATCCTTTCTTTTTGGGCTATGGAAACAGATTATGGAGTTGTTCAAGGTAATTTTCATACGCTGAGTTCATTAGCGACGTTGGCAAATGATTGCAGGCGATCAGACTTATTTCAATTACAATATTTAGATGCAATGCAACTTGTTCAAGATAAAATTTTAGATGCAGAAAAATCTGTAGGTGCTTGGGCGGGAGAATTTGGTCAAATACAGATGTTGCCGTCTGATATTATTGCGTTTGGGGTGGATGGAGATGGAGATGGAAAGGTACAATTAGATAGGAGTACCCACGATACAATCTTAACAGCAGCAAGATTAATTGTGAGTAAGGGTTGGAAGCCTCAACAACGCTGGTTTGAAGAAGTAAGTCTAAGCGAGGGATTTCCTTGGTATGAAGCTGGTCTTGGAAGATCACGGTCACTCAAAGAATGGATGAAACTTGGTTTAAAACCTCGGAATTTTAGTGCTTTAGACTCTGATCTTGATGCGATAACTTCTTTGATTTTACCACAAGGTAGAAAAGGGCCAAAATTTTTAGCATATCCCAACTTCAATATTTTCATGCAATGGAATGACAGTTTCATGTACTCTACGACGGCAGCGTATTTGGCAAACAGGTTGAAGGGTGATCTTGAGTTTGCTTCGGACGATCCGAAGGATATTCTTAATTTTGATGAAATGGTTGATTTACAGGAAATACTTTATGGATTTGGCTATGACGTTGGAAAAATTGATGGAATACTTGGTGCTAAAACAAGACAATCTGTCAGATTAGTTCAAATGAATTTAGGCCTCCCAGCAGATAGTTGGCCTACAATTCAACTGTTAGAGGCATTAAGGTCGATAGGAGCTAATTGAAGTAGTTTCTACTTAAGAATGACTTATCACCTTGGTTATTAAGTAACTTTACCGCTAAATCAGGTGTGGTAAGAATTGCAATGTGACTTTTTTCTAGCGGATTTGACAAGGGGTAGATGCCTTTACAATAATATATATGACATATTTTTTGGGCCCAGAGTGCATATTCTGGCATAAATACAAAACGTTGGTATGAGCCGATATGTCTAATAGGATTTATTTTCCAACCGGTTTCTTCTCGAACTTCACGAATCAATGCGTGAATTTTGTGTTCACCTTGATCAACTCCCCCGCCTGGAAGTTGAATTTCTTCTCCATCTTGGTCTGTTAATAAGATTTTGTTTCCAACAAAGATAATCCCATAAACGCTAACCCTAATTCTATATTTTATTTTTTTCTTAACACACTCTCCATAACGCCGCATTATTGTTTTACCTTTTAGTTAACTTTTTATTTCGTGAATTTGCTAATTTGCAGAAAACGAATTACACACACCGTAATTTTAATCAAACATTTTTCTTGAGGTTCATAGATGTTGTCTGAATTTGATTGTGACCATTATGACGATAGTGTTCTAAATTTTTTGGTAAGCAGGAATGTTAGAGGTAGATTTGCTCGGATTGATAAAAGTCTTAATGATATTCTGAGCCAACACAATTATCCTGCGAGTGTTTCCAGTCTTATCGCTGAAGCTATTATTCTAGCAGCAATGATAGGTCAGGCCATAAAACTTAAATGGAAATTATCTCTGCAAATAAGGGGTTCAGGTTCCATAAAACTAATAGCTGTAGATTACTTTGGCTCTAAAGATCAGGGTTTGTCTGCAAGTGTTCGTGCGTATGCAAGATTTGACTCGAGCGTTTCTGATAAGCATAAACAGTCGGCCTTCCGACTTTTAGGAAAAGGATTTTTTGCTGTTTTAATTGATCAGGGACCGGGAACTGAACCGTATCAGGGAATTACCCCTTTGACTGGAAATTCGTTAGCAAACTGTGCTGAAACTTATTTTGATCAATCGGAACAGTTACCGACGACATTCAAGATAATAGTAGGTCAATCATCAACAACAGACGACACTTCCTCGTGGAAGGGGGGAGGAATAATGTTACAGCAGCTCCCTGATGTGGAAAATGCAGACGCATCTTTTAAAAAGGAGAGCGCAGATAGCGAGGTCACTGATATTAACTCCTCAAAAAACCTAGTGGATAATGATTATGAAAACTGGTCACGTGCAAATATTTTGATGAATACTGTTGAAGAACTTGAACTTGTCGGCCCACAGTCAACACAAAATGAGATTTTAAATCGCTTGTTTCACCAAGAATCGTTAATTATTTTTGACTCTCAAAAGTTACAATTTGGATGTTCATGTAGTTCTGAAAAAGTTAAAAAAGCACTTTCAATATATTCTGCAAAAGATATTGAGAGTATGACAACTGGAGATGGTAATGTTACAGTCGATTGTCAATTTTGTGGAAAACATTATGAACTTGCTCCAAATGAGTTAGGATTTGAAGTTCAAGGTTAGAAATTTTTTTGGGTTTTATGTTAACATTTACTAATGAGAGTCTTTTAACACAAGAATTGTCTGCTATTATTTGTCGCAGTCATCTTTTGGTAAAAAAATCCTCTGATTTTGATCTGACACCGAAGTTGAATTCCAAAAATATTGAGTATAAAGAAGCATCTGTTTTGGTTCCAATAACATTTGATAAGCATGGAGCAGCTGTCGTTTTTACAAAAAGATCTAAGACTTTAAAAAATCATCCTGGTCAAATTGCATTTCCGGGTGGAAAAGTGGAAAAGAGTGACTCATCCAAAATGGAAACGGCGATCAGAGAGTGTTTTGAGGAAATTTTTTTGAAGCAAAACGATATAAATATTCTTGGAACTTTACCAGAACATAAAACAGCAACAAGATATTCAATCACTCCATTTGTTGCGGTGATCAAAAATTTTGACAATTTAAAACCTGACTTATCTGAAGTTACAGAAATTTTTAAAGTCCCCTTGGAATTTTTGTTAACTAACAAAAACATGAGTATTCAAAGCCGAAATTTTGACGGTCATGACCTAAGTTATTTTATTATACCTTACGGTCCCTATTATATTTGGGGAGCTACCGCCCGAATTATTAAAACATTTTCTGATTTGGTTGAAAAGTATGGTAAAGTATAAAAAGCATCAATGGAACTTGGTTTGGTTGAAGTCTGCGGCGGTTCGATTGATATGGAAGATACTATCTTCAAATGGTAACAAAGTTTATTTTGTTGGAGGCTGTGTCCGTGATTCAATTCAAGGAAGGGAAATAAAAGATGTAGACATTTCGACTGATGCATTGCCCTCAAGGGTAATAGAGATGGTCGAAGCGGCTGGTCTAAAGGTTATTAAAACTGGTTTTGAACACGGTTCTGTAAAAGTTTTAATTGAACAGGACTCTTTTGAAGTTACGACCTTTAGATCTGATTTGGTGACTGATGGTCGGCATTCTAAAGTTAGTTTTTCTAGGAATATCTTAGATGATGCCAGCAGAAGAGATTTTACTATGAATGCTATTTATATGACTATTGATGGGGATATACTTGACCCACTTTATGGGTGGGAAGACTTAGTCAATGGTTATGTGCGATTTATTGGCAAGCCTGAGAAAAGAATAAAGGAAGATTATTTACGCATTTTACGATATTTTAGATTCATTAGTACTTATGGGGAACACATTAATTATAAAGATGACATTGCCGTTCAAGCGTGTAGTGAGGCTATTGAGGGCTTAAAAACTTTAAGTCAGAGTAGAATTTGGGAAGAATTACAGAAAATCTTGTTGGCAGCAGACCCATACCCTGTTTTAAAACTTATGAAAGTATCCAAGATTCTAGATGAAATTCTTCCTTCTGCAAATATCGAATGTTTAGCTAACTTTTTAAAAATTGAAAGGAAAGTAAAGCTTGAGGCCATAGTAATGAACCGTCTTTTGGCGTTAAACGTAAATTCTGTGAGATTTTGGGTAGAAAAATTTCCACTAACTAAGGAACAATGTGCATGGGTAAGTAAAGTATTAATTAGTATAAGCGATAATTCGTCTCCAAAAGTAAAAGGCTATAAATATGGAATGAACTTAGCCTTAGTAAGCCTGGCTCTTGTTAATGCAAATTCATTCGAAAAGTTTGATCAGAATGATTTGGCTGATATCAAGCTAGGTTGTTCCAAAAAATTTCCTCTAAGTTCCTCTGATTTACTTGAATTCTTCTCGCCCTCGAAGGAACTTGGTGATGAATTAAAACGGTTAAAAGTCCTTTGGTTCGATTCTGATTTAGAACTTGATCGAAATGACCTTCTCGCCAACTTACAAATGCATCTAAAGTTTAAATAGAGTTACAATAAATACTGATAAATTACGGCCATTTTGCTAATGGTGGTAAGCTCATTAAAACCGCTTCGGGGTTATGTCCAGTTTGCAGTCCAAATTGTGTACCCCTATCATAAACCAAATTAAATTCTGTGTATCTACCTCTTTTTACTAGTTGCCAATCTCTTTCTTCTGAAGTCCAAGTTTCGTTGCAGCGTCTCCTGGTTATAGGCACGAATGCGTTTAAGAAAGCGAGACCTACATCTCGGGTAAAAGCAAAGTCTGCTTCCCAATTTTTTGTACAGTGATCGTCATAAAATATACCACCCACACCTCTGGATTCTTGCCGATGTTTTATCATGAAATATTCATCAGCCCATTTTTTATATTTAGGATAATAAGTTTCATCGTGTAAATCGCATGCTTTTTTTAACTCAGTATGAAAAAATTTTGTATCTTCGGCGTTGTCAACCATCGGATTTAAGTCTGTTCCGCCGCCAAACCACCAACCATTGGAAGTCCAAAACAGTCTGGTATTCATATGTACTGCGGGAGTCCGAGGAGATCTCATGTGTGCAACTAAACTTATTCCAGAGGCCCAAAATTGTGGGCTATCGTCAAGGCTTCGGATATTTCGACGCGCACTTATACTTTTTTGAGCAGCTTCGCCAAGCTCACCAAATACGGTTGAAATATTAACTCCAACTTTTTCAAATAGGCGGCCTTCTCGCATAATAGACATCACACCACCACCGGCGTCTTCTGCAACACCACTGAGTCGTTTCGTTTCTTTTCGTTCAAATTTTCCTGGTTTTAGGGCCACGAATGGTCCACTTTTTTGGTTACGCTCCAAAAATTCGAATGATTTGCAAATTTGATCCCTAAGTTCGGCGAACCATTTTGATGCTCTAATTTTATCTTTATCGTCAATATTCGTATTCATATTTAACAATTCTTTCTTTTTATATTTTTGGGATCTTTTCTTGAGACTTGGATTAGTGTTGTAGCTATTTGCCTATGATCTTTAATCTTTTATTATTTAGATGCAAACGTTATCATAGATTTGTGTTTACTTAAAGATTGACTTCAATTTAATCATTTTCTGGGATGTTGATGCAAGTGCGTTTGGATAAGGCTTTAGTTGAGCGTGGCTTAGCAAGCACACGGTCAAGAGCTCAATTTATGATCAAGTCAGGTGGTATATTAATTAATGGAACATTAGTTGAGAAGACTTCTTACCTTATAAACTCTGGAGATGAAGTTAGGGTGGTTCGGGAAGTTAATCCGTGGGTGAGTCGGGCTGCTTTAAAATTAGAATATGCCATTGAGACTTTTAAATTAGCACCTTTAAGCGGCGTTGCAGTGGATATAGGAGCCTCTACTGGGGGCTTTACGGAGGTATTACTTCATTATGGTTGTAGAAAAGTTTATGCTGTGGATGTGGGTAAAGGTCAAATGGCTGCAAAGGTTAAAAATGATCCAAGAGTTTTGAATTTTGAAGGTGTTAATGCTAAAGGTTTGCAATCCTTAAAATTACCACCAGTAGATATTATCGTTTGTGATGCCTCTTTTATATCGCTAGCGAAAGTATTGAGGGTACCACTTAGAATTGGAAAACACAATTGTCTATTAATCGCTTTAATTAAACCACAATTTGAAATTGGGCCAAAGAGGGTTGGGAAAAGAGGCGTTGTTAAAGATATAAAATATCATGAAAGTGCTTGTTCGTTGGTTGAAACATTTTTAACTGGAGAAGGATGGAAAGTACTTAATTTGACGGAATGTCCCATTTTGGGAAACAGTGGTAATGTTGAATTTTTAGTTGCAGCAAGAAAAAGCTGTCATAATGTTTAATTTACAAAATGTTCCCGCCAAAATTAAAAGACTTAACTCTCGAGGCATTGGAGTAGGTGTTCATGAGGACGGTTCGGAAGTATTTGAAATACCTTACTCGCTTCCAGAGGAAACAATTGAGTTTACTTGTGATGCTGCGGGCAAATTAGTCCATATAGATCTTAAAACTGCGTCGCCGGATAGAAGAAAACCTTTGTGTCCGCACTTTGAAAAATGTGGAGGATGTTCCTTACAGCACGCATCAAAAAAGTTTGTTACAGAATGGAAAGAATCAATTGTCTGTGAAGCACTAAGTAAGAAGAGGCTTTTTCCCAAATTTCGGAGTACGTTTGTAACGCCAAATGGGAGCCGAAGGAGGGCTGTATTTTCTGGCCGGCGCACGAAGAAGGGGACAATCGTCGGATTCAATGCTCCTCGATCTAATAAAATAGTTTCAATAGTTGGTTGTATAATACTTAATGCAAAAATTATCACTTTTTTACCTGGGATGGAAGAAATGACGGCATTAGGCTGTACTAGATCCTCTATAATTAAAATTCATATTTCTTTGTCTGAAAATGGGTTAGATGTATTTGTAAAAGGTGGCAAGCCAATGGAAAGAGAATTGCGAATTAAACTTACTAAATTGGCACTTAAATGGAATCTCGCAAGATTAACTTGGGAAGACGATTTGATTATTTCAATTGACCCACCGATTCAATTATTTGGCAACATTAAAGTTACTCCACCGGAAAAATTTTTCATTCAAGCAACTAAAGAAGCGGAGAACTTGATGGTTAATGACGTATGCGACTCTTTAAGAAATGAGAAAAGTGTGGTTGATTTGTTCGCTGGATTAGGAACATTTGCATTGCCGCTTTCCAAAACAAGTGAGGTATTTGCATTTGAACAATCTTCTGAGATGCTGACGGCATTAAACAATGCTTCGGGTCAAACACCTGAACTAAAAGCTATTAAAACACAGAGTAGGAACCTTCAAAAAAACCCTGTTTCTAAAAATGAATTGTCAAAATTTGGAGGTGCCGTTTTAAATCCACCGAGAGTAGGTTCACATGCTCAATGTAAACAGCTTGCAATAAGCAGTGTAAAAACAATTGTTTTAGTCTCATGTAATCCAGACACCTTTGCTACTGATGCAGAGATATTGATTAGAGGTGGCTATAATTTAGATTGGGTTCGCGTAATAGATCAGTTCAGATGGTCTCATCATATTGAAGTCATTGCTAATTTTTCGAGAAACTAATAATTAAAATCCTAGCCGCCCCTGGTT
>MDSV01126621.1_pt1 | contig 13241 bp, 13 predicted proteins | sample 810851 | NCBI WGS metagenome assembly MDSV01 (sample SAMN05326640, study PRJNA326480) | marine metagenome | isolation source: seawater | place: Atlantic Ocean: North East | collected 2012 | reverse complement strand
TTTAATATTTAATATCTTAAAACTTTCTAACCAATCTTTGATCATTTCAGAATATTCTTGAGAAAAACTATAAACTTTTATACGTTTATCAATTGATGATTCTTTTTTTAAAAAAAAGCCAAGCAATACTGCTTCTTTTAAAATATTTTGTACGGATGAACGGGAACCTATTCTTTTTGGAATATTTTTACAAATTATTTCAAAAGAAATACTCTTATCATTAAAATGAGCAACGCCAATTTCTAAGGATATAGATAAATGCAGTATCGAACCTTTAAAAAATTTTGATGCATTGGATTGATTTGTTTCATAATAAAAATTACTTTTCATATTAGATAATTTATTTGATATACTTTCCATATATTCTCCCATATTATTTAGTGAATTTTATTTAAATTAAGAGGGAAGATTTTCCCTCTTAATTATTTTTCTAAATTTGAATTATAAAATTATAACTAATCTCTAATTGAGTATGCAATAACGCCAACTTCTGCTTTATCAGTTCCAAGTTTTTCAGCTTCCTCACTAATTCTAAGGCCCATAGTCATCTTAATTATTAAAATAGTGATATATGAAGTTATAAAAACAAATATACAAATAGAAATTATTCCTAAAAGCTGAATACCAAATGAAGCATCAGGATTGCTTAAAGGGACTATTAATGTTCCAAAAATTCCTGCAAACATATGCACTGGTATGGCTCCTACTACATCATCTAATTTTAGAGAGTTTAGTAGTCCTGTTCCATAATACATAATTATACCCCCAACTGCTCCAATACATAGAGCAACGAAAGGATTAGGCATTAATGGTTCAGCTGTGATTGAAACTAAACCAGCAAGCGCTCCATTCAACATCATGACAACATCTGTTTTACCACCTACTAAACGAGTAACAGTAGCCCCTGCTATACATCCTCCACATGCGGCTAACTGAGTATTCATAAATATTTTTGACATTGAAGTAGCATCTTCAAAAGATCCAAGAGCTAGTTGAGATCCTCCATTAAATCCAAACCAACCCATCCATAAAATAAAAGTACCTAGTGCTACTAAGGGTATTGAAGATGGTGCAAATGGTGCCATATTAACAGGCTTACCTGTTGCAGAGAACCTTCCAATACGAGGTCCTAATAACATAACTCCTGCAAGGGCAGCAGAACCACCACAAGCGTGGACAAGAGTTGATCCTGCAAAATCTGCAAAACCTAGAGCATCTAACCAACCTCCTCCCCATTCCCAACCCATTTGAATTGGATATATTATTCCACCTAAAATTGCTGAGAATATAAAAAATGGCCAAATTTTTATTCTTTCAGCAACAGCACCTGAAACAATTGAACAAGTTGCACAAACAAATAAAGCTTGGAAAAACCAATCTGATGCATCTGAGTAACCAGTTTCAATATTGCTTTTATCTTTCCAGATACTGAAATCACCTATTATTCCTCCTTCTGGAATTCCATAACCCAAATTATACCCAAAAAGATAAAATACAACTGAGACAATAGCAAATTTTCCAATATTTTTTGCTGCAATCGTAGAAACACTTCTAGTTGTCACTAGTCCAGATTCTAAAAATAAGAAACCTGCGGCCATCCACATAACCAAAAAACCACAGACTAAAAATGAAAATGTATTTAATATATAACTAACTTCTGCATCAACACCTGCTTTCACAACAGAAGTAATTAAAATAAAACTTAAGAGAGTGCTTAAAAAATAAAAATATTTAGGCATTAATAACCTCCACATTAAAAATTTACATCACTACTAACCATTAGTAGTAAAAAAGTTTCATGCGTAGTTAGAGAAATAACAGACAATATCCGCGTTCCTTTGGCTTTCGCCTACTTCCGATCCTGAATTATCAAGATTGAACGATTTAACTTTTGCATGCGTTCCTTCGGTTTTCACCTACTTCCGTTTCTAAAAATTAGAAATGAACGTAATAAAATCTTATCCTTTTTTTAAAAAAAAACAAAATGAGAAAATAATATAGCTATTATGTGTTTTTTGCATAAATTAATAAATCTATCGTAACAAAGTAAAATTTACATCAAATCTTTAAAATTATTATATAGTAAAGTTGCTAAACTATTCATTTGATTCATATTAGTTGCAGCTTTTTTCTCAAAAATTTCTAGAGCACCTTCACCTAATTCATCTTCTAATGCATTTTTATATTCAGGAATACATCCCCAATCACTAACAGTGTTACTTTTTATTTCTATATGAAATTGAATTCCGTAAGCATGCTCTTGATATTTAAATATTTGATATTTAGTTGAAGGTGAGGAGCCTAAAAGTGTGACATCTTTATGCATCTCTAAATCTTTTACTTCATATGAATGCCATTGAAGTGCTTTTATACTTTTAGGAAATTCTGCAAATAATTTATCTGATGCTATTTCTTCGTGTAAATTAATATCTAAAATACCAATTTCAGCAGGATTTGATTTAACTACTTTTCCACCAATAACTTCTCCTAATAACTGACAGCCTAAGCAGAAGCCTATAAAAGGTTTTTTTAAGTCAACAACAAATTCTTTAATTTTCTTTTTTTCGTCAATTAACCAAGGATATTTCTTAATCATCCAAGTATCCATGGGACCTCCCATAGAAAACATACCATCATAACTACTTATATCATCTGGAATTATATCACCCTCGTCTAACTGTATAGTGGTAATGTCAACACTATCCTTAATCATTAAATCCTTAATATATCCAGGAGTTTCGCAAGAAACATGTTGTAATACTATAATTTTCATAAATTTTTATTATTTAATTCTAGATTAATAAGTCTTTCTTTTAATTTTATTCCTCCAAGGCCTGAGAAACCACCAAGCTTTCCATCACTTCTAATAACTCTATGACAAGGTACTACTAACAAGAATTTATTTTGTCCACAAACATTTCCTACATATCTAGAAGAAGTATTTAATTTTTTTGCAATTTGACCATAAGATCTTGTTTTACCGTAAGGAATTTTTTGTAATTCTTTCCAAATTTTAATTTGAATTTCTGAACCTGATAATAAAGGAGAGAGAGATATCTTCTTTTTATTTCCAGACAGATACCTAATTATTTCATTTTTTAATCTAATTAAAGACTTAGAGGTTTTAGTAACATTTCTTTTACCAAAAAAAATTGATACAATTTTATTATCTTTCTCTTTGCAGGAAATCCAACCATAATTAGATTTAAAAGATAAGATTTTGATCATAAAATAAAATTTTTTAGTTTAAACGTTTTTGAATTTTATCAAGAGTTTCTAATTTTTTTATGGGACCTATGCTTGATATTGTCAATGGGCCAGAAACTATTTTTTTAGCTATATTTTGAACAGTTGTTTTAGATACTAAATCTATTAATTTGATTGTCTCACGTGGATCGATGACTTTATTAAATACTAAGAGTTGTCGAGCAGCACTCTCACATCTTCTAAAAGCACTTTCGCGACCCATCATTAAACTAGCTTTTAATTGTGCTTTTCCACGATTAATTTCTTTTTCAGAAATAGAATTTGGACTATTTTTTAATTCATCACAAAGAACAGGAATAAGCTCTTCTATTTGATTATTTCCTGTTCCTGCATAAATACCAAAAAGACCAGTATCTGTATAAGATGAACTGAATGAAGAAATGCCATAAACCAATCCTCTCTTTTCTCTTATTTCTTGAAATAATCTAGAAGACATTCCTCCACCTAGAAGAGATGAATATACTAAAAGTGAATAATAATCCTCACTGTGATAATCAATACCTTCGAAACCTAAAAGTAAATGAATTTGTTCTAAGTCTTTTTCTTCACGGTATTCACCTGAAACATATCTAGAAATTTCACGATTATTTGTATTTCCCTGAGGAAGGCTTACACATAATTTAGAAATCTGTTCAACAAATTCATCATGGTTAATTTTACCCGCAGCACTTACTACCATTTTCTTTGGATTATAATGTGACATCATGAAATCTTTTACCTGATCTCTAGTAATATTTTTAATTATATCTGTTTTACCTAATATTGATCTTCCCATTGATTGATTTGGGTAGGCTTTTTCTTGCCAGTAATCAAAGATCATATCATCTGGCTGATCTAAATACATTCCAATTTCTTGCAAAATTACACCTCTTTCACGGTTTAATTCATCTTGAGCAAAGGTAGAATTTTGTAAAATATCAGATAGAATATTGATGCCTAAAGGCAAATCTTCTGCAATCAATTTTACATAATATGCAGTAATTTCTTTTGAAGTATAAGCATTAATATCACCACCAACATTCTCAATAGTTTCTGCAATTTCTAATGCTGTTCTGCTTTTAGTTCCTTTAAATGCCATATGCTCTAATAAATGTGCGACACCATTAATATTTTCTAACTCATCTCTTCCACCTACAAAATTCCAAATACCCATTGAAACCGTTTCTAATCCAGGCATATTTTGTGTTACAATACGCAATCCATTATCAAGAGTTGAAATTTTAATCATAAATTTATATATTTTTAATTATAAGTGATTTTATATCTTTAGAACTATTAGGTAATATAATCATCTTTTCTTCTTTATCAAAGATATTTTCTAAATTTTTAGGAAAAGGAGGTTCTTCACCTAATGCTATTTTAATAACATCTCCAAATTTAGCTGGATGAGCACAAGCTAAGCTAACATAGGGGTGATTAGCCTCAATTTTGTCAAGAATATTCAACCCAGTTGCAGTATGAGGATCAATTAAATAATCATATTTTTCTTTAAATATTCTTATAGTTTCTATGGTCTCTTCATTATTAATAGAAGTAGAATTGTAAATTTCTTTAATATTTTTGTGGACATGATTTTCAAATACATATTTTTTTTTATCTTTAAGCTCTTTCATTATCTTAGATACTTTTAAACTATCCCTTTGAACTGACTCAAAAATTTGACGTTCAAAATTACTAGATATTTGAATATCCATGCTAGGACTATATGTTTGATGCACTTCATTAATTTCCATATAACCTAAGGAAATAATTTTATTTAAAATATCATTCTGGTTAGTTGCAACATGTAATTCATTAATAGGTAATCCCATAAACTTTGCTACTCTTGCAGAGAAAACATTTCCAAAATTACCTGAAGGGACTATGAAGCTTATTTGCTCTTCATTTAATTGTAAATATGCCCAAAAATAATAAACTGTTTGAGCCATCAACCTTGCCCAATTAATAGAATTAATTGCAATTAAAGAAGTTTTTTCTTGGAGTTTTTTATCAACAAATAATTTTTTAACAATTTTTTGACAATCATCAAAAGTGCCATCTATAGCAACATTAAAAATATTTTTATTTAATACAGATGTCATTTGTTTTCTTTGAACCTCTGAAATCTTATTTTTAGGATGTAAGATAAATACATTTATATCCTCATTATCCTTAAAAGCCTCAATGGCAGCTGAACCAGTATCTCCTGAAGTAGCTCCAAGAACAGTCATTTTTTTTCTCTCTTCTTTGACAACATAAGAAAAAAGCTCACCTAAAAACTGAAGAGCATAATCTTTAAAAGCTAATGTTGGTCCATGAAATAATTCTAAAATATGTTTATTTTTTTGGATATTAACTAAAGGAGCTATTTTGGGATGATTAAATTTTTTGTAAGCTAGATGTATAATTTGAGATAGATCACTTTTAGTTATTTCATTTTCTACATATGGATGAATAATATCTAATGCCACTTCCTCATAAGATTTATTACGAAGACTATTAACATCTATTTTAGGCCATTTTGAAGGAAGATACAGTCCTCCTTCTTTTGATAATCCATCAGAAAGAATATTTAAAAAAGTTTCATTAAGTTGATTATTTTGAGTGCTTAAATATTTCATATTAATTAAATATTAGTATTAAAGATAACGTTTAGAAATATATTCTTTAAAATATTTAACATTTAAAGAACTATTTGTAACCTTTTGTAAAATTTCATTTGAACTAAAAAAACTAGCTTTTTCATGAATATTGATTTTTAACCAGTTTATTAACGATTTAAAATCACCATTTTCAATTTCATCGTCTAAGTTCGTTATATCTTTTCTTAATTTATTAGAAAATTGAGCAGACATTAAAGCTCCAATTGTATAGGTTGGAAAATATCCAATTAATCCTGCATACCAATGAATATCTTGTAAACACCCATTTGTATCTTTATCAACATCAATTCCAAACATCTTTTTAAACTCATCATTCCAAATGTAGGGAATATCATCAACTTTTAGATTATCCTCTAATAACATTTTTTCAATATTAAATCTGAGCATTATATGGAGTGGATAAGTTACTTCATCAGCTTCAACACGAATATAATTTTTATTAACGCGGGTCCCTAACTTATATAAGTTTTGAAATGAAAATTCTTTTCCTTTTATGTCAAAAGAGTCTTCTAATAAATTAGACAGATATTTTTTAAAAGCTAAAGATCTTGTAATTTGCATTTCAATTAATAATGATTGGCTTTCATGCATTGCCATTCCACGAGATTTTCCAACAGGTTGATGATACCATCTTTCAGGTAAGCCCAATTCATAAAGAGCATGACCTGTTTCATGCATAACACCTTCTAAAGAAGAAAAAGGGTTAATTTCACTATATCGAGTTGTGATACGAACATCTTCTGTAGCACCTCCACAAAATGGATGATCACTTTTATCTAATCTGCCTCTATTGAAGTCAAATCCAATTTTTTTCATAATAAATTTTGCTATAGCATATTGGGTTTCAGGAAGTATTCTTTTATTAATAGGTATTAAAACTTCTTTTTTTTGAACCTCTAAAATATTGTTAACAGATTCAATTAAAAAAGGCTTTAAATCATCAAATAAATTTTGAATGTTTTTAACATTTGCTTGAGGTTCATATTTCTGAATCAATGCCTGATATGGTGAACAATTAAGTCTTTCTCCTAATATTTTTCCTTCTTCTTTTGATAAATTTATTAGTTCTTTGAGAGAATTCTTAACTAAATTAAAATCACATTCTTTTCTTGCTGATTGCCACAAACCTTCACATGTTGCAGAGGCTTTTGACAAAGCTTCTATTAAATCTACAGGAATTGCAGATAAGAATAAATGTTCTCTTTTCATCTCATTAAAATTTGCTAAATCACTTAAACCTAAATCTCCTATTTCAACTTTCTGAATCAAATCTAAAACTTTTTGATTTGATAAGGTTTCATGCTTTAATCTTGACATATATGCTAGCTGATCACCTCTTTGATCACGAGATTTTTTTGGCATATTTGTTGACATATCCCAATGAAGAATACCTTGAATATCTGATGCAATAGAAGCTTTAAAAAATATTTGTTTTAATTCTTTATATTCTTTGTTCATTATATACTTTTCCTTTTATTAATTTTTTTTATGTTAACTAAAAATATTACAAGAAAAGAAAAGCTCATACAAAACCAAGTAATCGCGTACTGTAAATGATTATTTCTTAATTCATGTTTACCATTAGAGGCAATTAAAAAATTTTCTTTATTTATATTCATTTTTTTTATAAAAAATTTATTATTTAAGTTAGTATCAAAAAAATCACTAATTAAAGTTAAATCATAAGTATACCATTCATTCTTTTTTAAATTATTATTTGGAGTAAAAAGGTTACCATCACGAGGGAAGCGAATATATCCAATTACTATATCCTCAAAAATATCATTATTTGATTTAAAATATGATTGATAATTATTTTTGAACCACCCCTCATCTATCAAATATACATTACCATTATTTGAAATAAATTCTGAAGCTAATCTAATTCCTACTTGACCATTAAGAGTTTTGGCTGGTAAAAAAATTTTATTTTTTCTATTTATAGTGCCCAGGGATTTTATCTTTAAAAATTCCTTTATTTCTGCATTTTCTAATTCTACAGGTTTAGATTCTTCTAATAATCTAAAATTATCAATTAAATTATTTTTCCAATCTAAACGATAGAGTTGCCACACGCCAAGTAAAAAAGTTATAAATATGATAAAAAAAAATAAAAAAATTGACTTAAAAATAAACAAGAGTTTTTTTTACGCACCCCAAATATAAACACAAACAAATAAAAATAACCATACTACATCCACGAAGTGCCAATACCAAGCAGCGGCTTCAAGACCAAAATGACTTTCTTTTGTAAAATGATTTTTATATACTCTAAACAAACAAACAGCTAAAAAAATTGTGCCAACCATTACATGAAAACCATGGAAGCCAGTTGCCATATAAAAAGTTGATGGATATATTCCGTCAGTAAAAGAAAAAGTTGCTTCGGCATATTCAACTCCTTGCATTATTGAAAAAAATACTCCTAAAGCTACTGTAATTGAAAGTGCTTGTATAGCTTCTTTTCTATTACCCTCAATAACTGCATGATGAGCCCATGTACAAGTAGTTCCGGACATTAATAAAATTAAAGTATTTAAAAAAGGAACATCAAGAGGATCAAAAGTAACGATTCCTTCAGGTGGCCATATTCCAATTGCTCCATTACTATCAAATGTTTCACTAAATTCTTCTATAGGTAATTTAGGAGTTAAGCTGGCATCAAAAAATGCCCAAAAAAAAGCAACAAAGAACATTACTTCTGATGCTATAAATAATGCCATTCCATATCGTAAACCTAATTCAACTACAGGAGTATGGACTTTCTGAAAAGTTGATTCTTTTACAACGTCTCGCCACCAAAGAAACATTACTGCAAACATTCCTATTGTTCCCAATATTAACAACCATTTAGTTTCATAATGCATAAAGAAAACAAGACCAACTGCCATACATAATGCTGCTATAGAAGCTAGAAATGGTAGAGGGCTAGGATCTACTAAATGATAAGGATGTTTTTCACCAATTCCTGAATTATTTTGAGTCATTATCAATCATCTATATATTTAAAAAATGTATATGACAATGTTATCGTTTCAATATTTGTCATAGTAGGATCTTCTGAAATTGCTGGATCAATATAAAATACCACTGGCATTTTTGTTGTTTCTTTTGATCTAAGGGACTGTTTTTCGAAACAAAAACATTCTGTTTTAATAAAATATGGACCAACTTTTTCAGGAAGGACATTAAATGTCGCAGTTCCTATACTCTCACTTAATGAATTATTTGTTGCAATATATTCAACTTTTATATTTTCTCCTACTTTAATAATTTCAATATTCTGAGGAGCCAAAAACGACCAATTCAAACTATCATTTACATCAGCATTAAAACGAATCTTAATATCTCTATCTATTACCCGCAAAGATGCTTCCGATGAATATGAAGTTGTGCCTCCATATCCAGTAACTTTGCAAAATAAATTATATATAGGCACCGAAAAAACAACAATTGTTGTCATAGTTAGAAGAATACTAACTAATAGTATTAAAGTACGTACTTTAGGATTAAAATTCACAGTCCTAAAATATTAGCTTTAAACATTGTCCATAAATAAAGAAATATAACAATTCCAATTAGTATGGCTAAAGTAATATAATTTTTTCGTTTTTGTTTTTTCATAATTTTATTAGGTTATCTATTAAAAGCAATGCAAAAATACTAAATAAATAAAAAATTGTCATTGCAAAAAACTTTAAACCCTCTTTATTAGGAGTATCTTTTAATTCTTCTGAATTTCTTAACCTTAGAGAATGAATTATTAAAACTAAATTAAGAATAGTTGCTGCAAAAAAATATATATAACCAATCAAATTACTAAAAAAAGGAAGATAACTAAAAATTACTAGTATGATTGTATAGTAAACAATTTGATTTTTTGTATCCTCTATACTTGTTACATTTGGAAGCATTGGAATCTTAACTTTTTCATAATCATTAAATCGATAAACTGATAGTGCCCAAAAATGTGGGGGAGTCCAAAAAAAAATAATCAAAAACATAGAAATTGATAAAAAACTAATTTCAGGAGTAACTGAAGCCCAACCTATAATTGGAGGTATTGCTCCTGCTGCGCCACCAATAACTATATTGAGTGAAGTAGTTCTTTTAAGCCAAACTGTGTAAATAAATACATAAAATAAAATAGTAAAAAGTAACAAACCTGTTGCAAGTAAATTTGAAAAAAAATACATTATAAGCAAAGAAATAATACCTATAATTATACCAAAAACTAAAGCCTCATTTTTACTTATTATTCCTAGAGGTATCGGTCGCTCTTTTGTTCGCTCCATACTTCTATCTATATCTGCGTCAAACCACATATTTATTGCTGCAGATGATCCTGCTCCAAGTGTAATAGATAATAATATATAGAAAGAATTAATAGGGGATATGTTTTCTGGGACAAGCATCATACCTACAAAAGCTGTAAAGATAACCAAAATCATAACTCTTGGTTTCATAAGATGAAAATATCCTTGTAATTTTTTTACATGAACATTGTCACTATATTTATAAACTGAGGGTGAATTACTCACCATTATTATTCTTTAAACTCAGGAAGAGTTTCAAACTGATGAAATGGTGGAGGGGATGATAAAGTCCATTCTAATGTTGTTGCTCCTTCTCCCCATGGATTAGAAGCACATTTTTTTCCAAAAAATAGGGAATATACAATAGAAAAGAAAAAAATTAAAGTAGCTGCAAAAGACAAATATGAGCCATAAGAAGAAACAAGATTCCAACCTGCATAGGCATCTGGATAATCAGGTATACGCCTTGGCATACCTGCTAAACCTAAAAAATGCTGAGGAAAGAAAGTTACGTTAACTCCTATAAAGAACAACCAAAAATGTAGCTTTCCAAAAAACTCATTATATTGACGTCCAGTCATTTTACCAAACCAATAATATATTCCTGCAAAAATACCAAACATTGCACCCATACTTAAAACATAATGAAAATGAGCGACAACATAATATGTGTCATGCATAACAGTATCAATACCAGCATTAGCTAATATAACTCCTGTTACGCCACCTAGTGTAAATAAAAAAACAAAACCTATTGAAAATAACATAGGTGTTTCAAAAGTAAGAGAACCTCCCCACATTGTTGCGATCCAACTAAATATTTTTATTCCTGTTGGAACAGCAATAATAATTGTTGCTAACATAAAGTATGCTCTTAAATCTGCGCTCATTCCAACAGTGAACATATGATGAGCCCATACAATAAATCCAATAAATCCAATTGCAACCATAGCATAAGCCATACCTAGGTAACCAAAAACAGGTTTTCTTGAAAAAGTAGAAATTACTTGGCTAACAATGCCAAAAGCAGGAAGTATCATAATATAAACTTCAGGATGTCCAAAAAACCAAAAAAGATGCTGGAATAAAACTGGGTCACCTCCTCCAGCTGGATTAAAAAAAGTTGTTCCAAAATTTCTATCAGTGAGTAACATTGTTATTGCTCCTCCTAATACTGGCACTGCTAATAATAATAAAAAAGCTGTAATTAACATTGCCCAAACGAAAAGAGGCATCTTGTGGATTGTCATACCAGGTGTCCGCATATTTAATATTGTTGTAATAAAGTTTACGGCTCCAAGTATTGAAGAGGCTCCAGCTAAATGAAGTGCAAATATTGCCATATCAACAGAAGGTCCTGCATGACCTATTTTAGCAGATAAAGGTGGATATATTGTCCATCCAGTTCCTGCCCCTGATCCAATAGTTGCTGAAACAATTAATAACACTAAAGCTGGAACTAAAGCCCAAAAACTAAAGTTATTTAATCTTGGAAAAGCCATATCAGGTGCTCCTATCATCAGTGGAATAAACCAGTTTCCAAAACCCCCAATTAAAGCAGGCATAACTACAAAAAATACCATTAAAAGTCCATGAGCAGTAATAATCACATTCCAAGCTTGACCATCAGCCACAATATCTAAACCAGGTGATGCTAATTCAGCCCGCATTAATAATGAGAAAAAGCCTCCGATCAAACCAGCTATAAGAGCAAAAATTATATATAAAGTTCCAATATCTTTATGATTAGTAGAGAAAAACCAACGCTGAATAAATCCTGGTTTATGATCATGATGATCATTTTCGTGGTTCAAAGTTTCTCCATAACTCATATATTACTCCTTAATTATTTATATTAGCTAGAGCTAATTTATTATTCTCAACTTTAGCAAATTTATTTTTTGTTTCTAAAACCCAAGTCGTAAATTTTTCTTCTGAAACTGCTTCGATAACAATTGGCATATAACCATGACCTGTGCCACATATTTCTGAGCATTGACCTCTATATATGCCTGGTCTATCTATTTTCATCCAGGTTTCATTGAGTCTTCCTGGAACAGCATCTTTCTTGACACCAAGAGAAGGCATCGCAAAGCTGTGTAAAACATCTCCTCCCGTAACTAAGACTTGAATGACTTTATTAGTTGGAAGAACTAGTCTGTTGTCAACACTAATCAATCGAGGTTGCCCTGGCTTAAGATCTTCATCTTTAATCATATAACTTTCAAATGATAAATTATCTTGATCTGGATATTGATATTCCCAATACCATTGATGTCCTATTACTTTTATAGTCATATCATACTCTGGTGTAACATCTTGCTGATAAACTAATTTGAAAGAAGGTATAGCCATAACAATTAAAATTATAACAGGTATAGCTGTCCATAAAGTCTCTAGAATAGCATGATGACTTCTTTTAGATGGAATTGGATTAGCAGATTTTCTAAATCTAAATGAGACGTAAAATAGTAAGAAAAGAACAAATATTGTAATGACAGTCATCATAATTAATACAAAATTATGAAGTTCATCTACTTTTTCCATTACAGGGCTAGCAGGATCTATAAAACCCAATTGCCAATTAGTTCTCTCATTACCATAAGCAATAGATGGAGCTAAAAAAAATATAAAAAATAGGGTACTTTTAAACATATTATTAAGAGCTTTTATATATACTAATTTAATTAATATTCAGCCCTTTAACGACCTTATTTGTTAAAAATTTAGGACAGGATGTCGCTTATATTCAATCAGTATCTATTATAGATTGTAAACAGAAAATCGAAGCAACAGCAGCAGTGTCAGATCTTAATATTCTTCTTCCCAATGAAATTGGCAAACAATTGTCCATTTTTATAATTTTCTCTATTTCTAATTCAGAGAAACCTCCTTCAGGACCAATCAAAATTGACCATTTTGAAAAAAATTTTTTTTTAGCTCTTATAGATTCATATATGGATATTTTTGGTGACAGTCTTTCATTGCAAAACAAAATACATCTATCCTTAGGATG
>MDSV01129367.1_pt1 | contig 13242 bp, 8 predicted proteins | sample 810851 | NCBI WGS metagenome assembly MDSV01 (sample SAMN05326640, study PRJNA326480) | marine metagenome | isolation source: seawater | place: Atlantic Ocean: North East | collected 2012 | reverse complement strand
TACTGATGCAGCTATAAGATCGTAATAATAACAGGCCAGAGCCTGAGCTCGTATCTCAGGGAAATGTTGTTCTGTGTGCCAGTGCTCCTAGGCACATTAGGCCTGTGGTTTTCGCAGGGGGCGCCACCCGGCGGGAGGGGTCCGACACACAAAAAAATCCGGAAGCGTCACGTTGCGGCGCCGTGCCGCTTTTTTCTAACAGATAGACTCGGATATACCGTAGGTACACCTGGAGCCCAGCCTGTATCATGTTTCATGATTCTATGGACACTTAAACTAGCCACTCAGCTCTCTGACTTGAATAATCCCTATGCCGCAGCATGACACGAGTCTGCGACAAGCTAGCCTCCAAACACAAGATTCCCTTCTTTGGGACCTAACATTGATTGCACGACGCGCCTTAAAACAGGTAGCACACGCGCTGTTTCGAATCAAAACACAATATTACGCAGGCGTCAGATGCCTCGCAAAGATCGCGCACAAAGCTTACGTCTTTGTCTCCTACGTCTGCCGATCGATTTCATCGTGGAAACTTCTCTACAAATCAAAGTTCGCTGTCCCTCCGGTACAACAGGGAGAGATTCGCATCTGCAAAGCAGGGGGTGAAGTTTCGGCGAAGGGGGGTAATTAATTCTGCAGCAGTTACCACTTCGCAGACGACACTGCCGGCAATGCAACCTAAGCACAATGTTTCGACCGTCTCTGCCAAAAAATCATACCCTGCTCAGGACTGTCCGGTCTCGATAGTTCAGAGACTAAAGGCCTCACCCTTAAGTGATGATAAATGGACGAAAGGGGTAGGACTCAAGCAGGTTATAGAAAGGTCGCCTGGCGGCATAGTACGGGTGCGTCCTTTGCTCAAATCAAAGGGAATGGTCAAGGATATCGAAGCTACCGGGCCAATCAATTGGTCCGTTCGGGACTTGAAAAACAAATACCGAGATGAGCTGCTTCGTGAAGATGTCTATCAGGCGTCACTTGCCGCTCGTGATATTGCATCTGAGATGGCGAAACATGGCAAGGTGATTTGCGCTGCGAAATTAATGAAGCATCCGCTTCTAACCTCGTGTCAAAGGCACATTCAAGCTGCAAACTTACTATGCATTGGACGGGGACGCGCACGTTGCGTTGCACGGAGGTTTGTACTAGATGTACACCAGATATGGCTTACTAATCTCGACCATTTTGAAGCTTCGAATCGTGGCGTCCTCTCGCGGCATAAACGCAATGATGTTGCCGCAGTTCTTACTGTCAGGTCGCAAATCCAGTCGATTGACAAAGCCCACGCTTGGGGCCTAGAACCAGAATGTTACATGGCACCAGCACTAGCTGAAACGCCAGGGAATTTGAATTTGCCATTGACGCTATCATTTAAGGCAATCTATAAGCAAGACGCGCTGAGCGTGACGCTCCTCGCTGGCGAAGAAATAATCCAAGGAGACGTGGCTTACAGGGCTTCAGCAGTTAGAAAATTCTGCCCCGGGTATGCTGTACCGCCTGTGTGGCACATTGGTTTGTACGACCGGGTCACGGGGGCCATGGCGACTGCTATTTTCTATGAGGAGGCGCAGTTAGCCCGAACTGCGAGTTGTCTGCAATTCCTACCCGCAACCAAATCCCGGCCTATACCAACAAAACGCAGTCTAGTACACGTTCAAGGGTGTCTGGTGTCGGATCCAGGCGGAAGTATGATTGCGACTACTTGTCAAGTATTTGTTTGCACGCCACACCCAGACGACCCAAGTCCTATTATTCTCTTCGACTTTGTGTTTTTGTCCTGTAGTCGTTTTCAATCTTTCCATATTTGGCAAACAAGGCTTGAAACGCTAGATATAATAGCCCAGCTTGGCCTATCAAATGCGCCATGTACGGAAGTTAAGTGGTGGTGCCAGCCAGGGCGAGTTCATCTATTCACATTGCTGCTCAACCAATTCACTTGGAAGCTTGATAAAAAACTCCGGCTAGATGTACCGCATGATCGTTCTTCGTTAGCCTGGGGCTTTAACTTCAAGTCACTAGCAATGCACGCAATGGAGTTGCTCGATGTTTTGACTGTAGACACACCACATCCAGGTCAAGAGCGCATTTGCCTGAGCTTCGACAGAGGACTTAATAAATGTAGTAGTCGGAGCTGCCAGCAGAAGGAAATCAACATCAAGGCATGTTTAGCTTGCGATGCAGAAGAATCACACCAATTGAAAACTCAGCCCGCAGCTTCACTATCTATGAACGTAGCTGGTGCCTGCGATCGCACTAAAGAAGTCCCTGGTACAACAAATGTCGGCTTTGGAGTCAAGTTTAAGAAAGCATACCACCATCTGCTCCAGGAAACATTCCTTTCGAACGACCTGGACAGAACAGAGATTGTTGCGATTCTTTATCGTGATTATGCCGCCCCCCTGGAGAGCATAATAATCCAACTTGTGCAAGCCCTGGACCATGTGATTTCCTCGCCAAGGCATGCCGCGTGGGATAATACAAACATCACCCCACCGAGCGCATTTAAAATCTCAAATGCTATGTATATACCGTTTGTGCGGAGTACTCACGGCGACATAAGCTCATTTGTCTCACCGGTCACTCGTAGAGTCGGTGAATGCATCTTTGTGTTAACGGGAATGAATAGTCCCATGGACTGTAATATTGGCCTTCAGGAGCAATCTTGGCGAATTCTCCACCGCCGAAACATGCCTGAGTGTGATATCCATCGTTTCCGCTTGAAGGCGTCTTGTGTCCTGTTGATGCCAAATGAAAAATTGAATGTCAAGCTGTGCTCACTGACCCAAGATGCAGCGACTCCGAATAAGGGGGCATTGACCGGCCAGTCTACTTTGCACTCAGTGGAGCTCTGTACGTCCATTCTCAGCCGATTTCGCACTGTAAAAGACTACATCCAGACACTCCGCAAGAAACGGCACCAAGGTGCCAACGACCCAGGCTTTTACAAAGTAAATCTGCATCACACTACGTTCCGCGCACTTGATCGTAGTAATTTTGCCAAAAGCAGGAGGCAAACTCGCGTTGACCACGAGTGCAAAGACTCAGAAGAAATTGATCGACTCCTGGCGGAAAAGATTCACAAAGTTAGAGAGCTCCTCGAAGAAAAACAACGTAAAAGTCCAGTGCTGTGGGCAAAGAACACTAGAGGTGCAATTTGTGATGATAACAGAATTCTTGGCGAGATCGCAGAGACCGGCGGCCATGAAGTTGCATCAGAAAGTATGACGAACTCCCTTGCGATAAACCTGGGTATCTCAGAATTTCACTGTGCGGCTAGTGCCAATTGGATAATTCAACAGAGGATCCTCAATCAAGAGCCCATAAAGATGAAAAAGCCAGCTGATGAGTCACTAGAAAATCACACACAAGCTGTCGATCTCAATGATGATGATTATCCTGTGCTTTCCCTAGATTTAACAAGAGTTGCCCCTGGCCCTGCTGTTGGCGAGGCCGTAGTCGCCTGGCGGCGCCTGCATCGCAACACCAAGGCAACCCTTCAGTCATCGTTCATGGAAGCACGTATCCAAGGGGTTATTGACTCAGTTGTCAACACAACGTCACAGCCCACTATTGTTGGCATAGTCCACCCTGCAGCAGAGGTCAAATACGAGCCAATGGTTTTTAGAACACTTGAGAACGACTGCATCTTGATGACTGAGGTACTTGAAGCTACAGTTCGATCACTCGAACAACAGAAGGGCATTAAAGTTGACTCTGGTATGTCAGCAAAGGACCGCCTGTTAGCCCAGTCAGGAAATGCGGCATCGACGGCCGCGGATGAAGTAGCGGAATTACAAAATGCGGCTTTTGTTCGATGTAAGCTTGGTCACGTTGATGGCGTTGAGGAGTGCTTAGACCAAGAAGTCGCTATAGAAAATCGAGATGAGCACGGCAACACCCTCTTTATCATTTCTGCACAACAAAACAACAAGAAAATGATTAAAATGCTTCTTCGCCGGGGGGCTGATGTCAATGCTCAAAACTCCACAGGAAATACTGCCCTTCACTATGCAAATGAGTATAAGTTCAATAAACTGTCCGAGTATATTCTTAATAAGGGCGGCAACGACACTCTCCTAAACACGAAGGGCCTCACGTGCTATGAGGGAGTCAATGGCGTCCATTAAGCTCCTACTACCCTACGATTAGCTCGGAGTCCAACGTGGCAAGGGTTTCCTCCACTCGGCTAGGATACCTGGCCGGTGGTAGATGATCGTAGTGACTTGCGAGGAAACAGTACAAATACAAATGCTGTGGATTTGTGGATCTTTAAAGATCCAAAGGCAAGATTAAAAGGCACGTGCTACATTGTAATACCGGCAACTACCTGCTGCACTTGAGGAAGAATTCTTGGTGACAAGACTCTATGAGTCGTGGTCAACCCCCCCCCCCATCGTCTGGAATAAGTGCTTAGCCTACCCAAAATGGAAATTGGAGATGCGACTAGTTCTAGCGGCTACGAGTGAGCACTGAGCTAAGGGGCCGAATAACGTGGTGAGTTCAAGTTTCTTGAACGATTGTACATTCGCGAGTGTCCACACTACACTCGTTGGGACCAAAGCCCAGCCGTTTGTTGGTATTTTAATAAAATGAGCGACCAAGCAAGCACACTTGGCTCCGAAAACGAAGAGCCAGGACAAGTCCCCTCTCAACAGGAGACTCAATATGACGACAAGAAGTTCGTCAATTATTAGAGGCATGCTCTGATAAAAAGGGAAAGTGCAACTTCGAAGACTACGTCGTGGAGAAAGGACGATATAATAAAAACCAAAAAAAAAGCATTGGGTTTTAAACCGATGGCTTGACGGCGTGGGGGCTGGTTGCGAGAGTATGGGTTTGCTTAGGCGGCGTGTACTACCGGGTACTAGCAAAAATTGATTATCTTATATTTTTTTTATCTGGTCACAATCAATCACTACCTTCAAGTTTTTGCCATCATCATGACATGATCTTGACATAGCTTCAATCGTTGAATACCAGAATCTTGTGTTGGATTTACTATCGTGACATCAAAAAGAGCCTCCTTGTCGCAATGATTACATTTCATAGAATTTGATAGGTTTTCCTTTTTGAATCGGGGTCTTCCTACTGAGCTGCGAGATGCCGGCCTTTGCGTCCCCCGTGTTCAGCACTGGCAATGGCGCGGACTTTTGGGGACAAGGCATCTTTAGCAAGCCGTGTAAAGCATCTAAACCATGCTTCTCGGGAGCGCCCATCAGAGGGAGTCAGAGAAATCAACAACCACAAGGCCAATTTGCCCTAAACAGCGTCCCAACCGTGACTGCGTCATATCTCCGAGTTCAGTCATATTCTAGCTAATCTACTTGCTACCGGAAGAAGGTACTTCCCAGCCACTTGGCCGATGGTGATTTTGGCTTTGGGGTCCCAAAGAGACCCTTCGCGCGTCCCGAGACTGGGCTGGTCCCACCCACCCCACCAGCTGCCGGGCCCCTCTGATAACTTTAGTGGCCTGCGCACTTCCGAGCCAACGTATGGCGACCTAGCTGGCAGCCCATCGGGTATCCGGCCGCGCTTACGCATCCGCCCCACGCCACATATACCCGAGGGCCCCCGGGAGCCAAAATTACCAGCATAGAAGCGTTTTGATTTTCGGCTCAACTGAAATACCCGCTCGTTGGCCCCAGAAGGTAGCTCAGAATGGGCCGCCGATGAATCGGCGGCGACGCGGTGTCTCCCCCGCCGCGCCCCTCGGAGACCGCCGCCCCCGCCTGCCAACATACCTAGTTATAGAGATACGGCATATTTGGAGTTCGGTGATACACCCCGTACTGGACGGGCGGCTTGAAAGTTCCGGTGGGCAGGTTTTCGAGCTGGTGTGATTGTATCATTTACCCTGTGAATCTGATTGTTGCATGTTTTCCAACCTGCAAGATGGCCAATCCTACTCGAAGCTTTACGTGTTACAATATACCTGCAGTGTAAATGATTCCCCCTCATCAAATAGGAGAGGCCTGCGATTATCAACGGCTGATTCTTCACACTTCTGGTCAATTCGACCACGTTTCAGGGTCAAGGTTCCATAGCTAGACCAACCATCAAAAACGCCCACCATACCTATGCAAGTGCATCAAACAGATTCCAGTTCCTTTCAACACCATTGAGTACCAGCAGATCGCACAATAATACAGTGAACTCGACTAACAGTTTCATCAGCTACGACCTGACAATGAAGCTATAAATAAGGGTTGCCAGGACGTTCTGCAAAACACAGGTAGGTGCAATATCATTGTAACGCGAACGTCCAACAAATAAGAGACCGCCAAAAGCAGATTCGGTATCCTCCCGATCTTCTATTATATCTGTCACTATATCAGTCGTTAACCCATCATTTAAATCGATAGTATAGGAAAAAGCCTACAGAAAAGTCATGGGTCCTCGAGTACACATATCACACACACACCGTATGAGTCAGTGGGTCGCGAAGAGCATGCCTGGTGCACAAATCAATCACCAATTGGTATATATCATGTGTGTATATTGTATAGTTCACAGGTGAAAACTGCAACTGGCCTAGAAATGCCCATCGACGTTCCTCCCACCGCTGTTGCTGGGCATCTGTGGCTGCAAAAACTTCAGTTTGATACCACAGTCTTAATTCCTCCATTCCCTCGTGGGTCAACGCCGTTTTCGGTGTGCTACCGGCGATGTTACGACCAACGTCCATCGCCGCAGATATTGCAAGAGACACTGATTGGAGTCTCTCTGAAATACCATCTATATCTGACGTGCACGCATTAGCAGTTCTTCGCCTGTAAACGCAGTTACCGCGTAAGATCACCTCACTCACCTCTTAGGCGCAGAGGGGTCGCTATCCATTTTTCGCAGTCAATAGTACAATAGTACGCTACCGTAGGTATACATGATAGGGGTCTAAAAAGGTACAAAAACTTGAAGTTACCTACCGGCCACCTCGCACTAAGCATCATTCCAGCGCCCATCGCGCCGCGTACCAGCACCATCCCGGCCGGCGAGGCACTCCCATATGAGCTCCTCGGACGCCGAGTTTCAGCGGAGCGGCCATCCCGGGCCGGGTCCGAGTCGGGAAGGGCAGCATTCAAGTTGCCTAGCAGCCCCTCGTTCAGTATTCAAGTTTCAAGATATCGTGCAATTTGAAGGCCCGTCTGTGAATCTTCTACTTAATAAGCTTTCCGCTTTATTCGTCGGCTCAGGCTCCGCTTTATTCGTCATCGACCGTGACCCGGTCCGTGCCTACTAGTAGAAAATAGCCCTACTAGTAGTATCAATGATTACTTTTCACACTACTAGCCGGCCACATTCCGCCAAAACGGCGAGTAAAAGTCACCCAGCGCGTTGTAATATCCGAGTCATTCAAATGTACGCCTCAAGGCTATCTAATACAACATAGCAATTAGAAAGGCCCGGGGGGAGGGCGGCATCCGCCTCGACCAAACGGTAGGGAGGGCCGGGAGGGGGGGGCACCGTGACCCTCAGGCTCAGGCTGGAAACCGGCGGCGGGTAAAAAGTTACTAAAAACAGACTCGGACTCGGAATCTAAGCAGTGATCTACCTACCTACCCCTCTAGTAGGTTCGGGGTGGTGCCTAGTAAGTTTTATATCCCCCCCTTTAGTGTCTTTGCATCCTCTGCGCCTACTATTAGTGTCATTGCATCCTAGCCTATTCTCTAGGTACCTACGGTATCTGCATGCCCGTGCGGTTGTTATCATGTCTTGAGCATGTCGGCAAGTGAGGTGCGTCAGCGCCACGCAAGGCGGCTAGCGAGTGCACGGTATCATCGAGCTTGCAGCTCAAAGCCGGCCTGCCATGTTTACGGGGATAACAATGATCTTGTGTCAGTGCCAAAGCAGCAGCGATCGGCGAGGCTAATATCGAGCCCAGAGTCGGTAATTTATTCTACGATGCTGGAGCAATGTCGTTCTCTTGCCGTAGCACTACGGATAGCTGCTCGTCGGATAGTAAAAGCTTGCTACATTTGGTGTGATTTCAAACGTGCAGACGAATCTGCACTTTTAAACGCCGCCATCCGAGAAATGAAGCTTTGTTTCGGATATGGCTTTGGCAGCAGAAGCTGTTCAACGCTCATTGGCTTGTTGAATCCTGGCGGCCATAGCATCAAGTATTTTGAAAACCGTGAAAGCGGTGTGCGAAATTGTAATATTGAAATGGATGACGAGATCGCATTCAAGTGCATAACCTTGAGTAAGACTATTGTTATTGAAAACGCTGATGCAGCAAAAAAGATAGGTGCTCACTTCCGCGAGCTTTCTCAAACGCCCTTTCCTCTCTTTTGCACACCCTTGCGCGCAAAGTTTGGGCACTCAGTCGGGATTCTTGCAGTCGATAATCTATGCTCTGATGCTGCCACACTTCACGGCAACATTTCAGATCCTGTGCATTGTAATAGACTTGGAACATGCGAGGACTATCATGAAAGACTAGCGCCCTTTGTTGATAGAAATGATGAGCTTTGCAAGCGTGTAAAGCTATGGAAATTGAAAGGCATCTCATTCAAGAACAAAAGAGATAATAGTAGTGCAGCACAAATCATATGTGGACATATTTTCCAAGCCTATCGGCGGAAAAGCACTGGCTTGGTATACAGCATATACTGGGAGGACGGATCTCGCGATGCGGAAGTTTCCTTTCGTGTAATGAAAGAGCTAATTAGACTTACCCCAGCTGTCCTTGCCGTGGGTGCACCGTGTGACACCGCGGTGCTAGGGTTTATTGAATATGCAGGAAAAGCAATTGGGGAGCACTTGATCAGGTTGCGCTCAATTGTTCATATTAAAAATGTAATGGCTGTTCCAAGATTGACAGGAAGTACTGTCGCTGATCTATATTGTATAGGCCTGGAATCGTCCATGCGATTTATTCTTAGTGCTCGCTATGCCGAAATATGGGAGTTTGACAAAAGTCGATTCATTCGCATAATAGCGCGAATGGGACAGAGCTTAGAAATCCAGCGTGTGTCTACACAACGTCGCCTCCTCGAAATTCCCGGTCACGAGAAGCAAGCATTCTGGGACCATGTTAGCACGCGCAGAGCCTTTATCATGCCTTGTGCGAATAAGATTCTTGTTGTACCTTTTTGCAATCGCATCAAGCAGACACAGAAAGGACTACTGCTGGTGATTACCAATGCGACTGGACTTCTCGATTCTAAACACATTATATTTCTGACCAGCTTAGGTTCAGCACTAGCCACGGCGAATGTGCGGATGAATTTGCGTAGAAGGCGGGAAAACCTACGAGCAGTGGCGCTTGGCAGGACAGAGCTTCTATGCACAGATTCTTTTTCCCCAGTTAACGATTTGCAAGCCACTATTTCGTCCGCAATAGTACAGTGCCTGCCAGCTTCGAATGTCAGCTTGGGGTTGGCAAAGGACCAAACAATTGACCACTGTGCGCGAGGTTCAAGCGCAGTCTCTTTTATGAGACTTCTATGTGCATCAGTAGGTGGTGTCACTCTTGCCAAGCAACGGGAGGCCCCTGTTGAACGGGAGCAAGATGAACTTCAGCCTGGAGCTTGCGTAGAGGTGAAGCTTGGGAATGTGTGGCACTCCGCTGTAATTAAAGGAGACCGAGGACATCTTCATTATGATATCCAGTACGATGGCAAAGACTGGTTGGGGAGATTTGAACAAGAAGCTGGGGTGCCAGTCACACGCATTCGCCGTATTGCAGCGGTGCATCGCGATAATCTCCCTGGAGGTTTGGTCATAGCATATAGTGCAGATGATATCTGTAGTCGACCAAGAATGATGGCGTCGCTATGTTGCAATAGAGGAGTCATGTGCATTGATTCATGGTCACGCGGAAACCCCGAGCCAGAGCACGACGAACCTCTTATTGCACACTTTTTGAAACAGGTAGGCCATTATTTAGGGGCGGCTATCGATGATAAAATTAGGGGGTCTTCTCTGCGGTTTCTAAATTCAGTATTCAGCCAGAGATCTTTGAAAGCACCCTCAGAGGTCATACGCACCTGCCTTTCCCAGATATACAAGAGTAGCATCTGTACAAAATATCCAAGGCTTTGTGAGCTTTTGACCCTGACAGATGGTTGCAATACACTCCAATGTGATGTCGCAAGGGAGATGGTGCGCAGGTGCAAAGCAATACTGGAGGAGGGTGTTCACAAGGGGACTATTCTGATTCAAGCAAGTGTACAGCATACCGCATTTTTATCTATATTCGAAGGTTCCAAGCAGAAATCTAGTCCGTTGGTCCTGGTTAGCCCACAACTGTCTATATTTTGCACGTTTTGGCTACGGAGTCCTCCTGTTTTTTTTTCTTATGATTGTGATGGTTTAAATGTTGTTTAGGTCAAAGTATAAAATAATTACTTGGGAGCAAATGGCATTTTGTTCTAAGGTCTCTGAATTGATCGCTCGTTGCAATTGTAGCCTTGCTAATGATGAGAGCATCAACGTGGCACGGGTAGATGCGTTACAGGCGCTCCAAGCCTCGTGCTTAGACTCCGTATCATTACTAGCAGCCATGTGCCATGCAACTAACATGATCAACAAGGTTGTGCCTTCAATGGATACTCATCTTGGGTTTATCTTACAGCAAAAGCATGTGGTCTCCACCCAAAATTCGGTAAGGATGCTAAAAATAGTTAACTCTCCTAGGTCGACAAATTCCACTGAACTCATGATACTTCGCTGTGGTGTCACTGGACAGCCTTTGATTACACCCGATAGCCTCAAGGCAGGTGCCCAGGCATCACTTTTTCTGCCCATGTCCTCTGGCGCCAATGTTACTCGAGGTGTTATCTTCCTCAGTCCAAAAAAACAGGCCCGCAAGGTATTCAGACTTAGTCCGGCTACTATTAGCTTCCTAGAAGCAGCCGCCGTCATACTTGGGAATACAATGGAAGACTTTTGCCAAAAATACATTGTTTGCCCGCCATTTATTCGCAGCAAGCGACCACCACCTATGCGTTGCCCTATTTCCATAAGAGAGGTGTATAGATACGGTCTTGTTAGAATTAACCACGAATTAGTTTGCTCGTCTAGAGTATCGATATGGCAGCTGCGAGATGTATCTATCAAGGATTGTGTCATAAGGCATCAAAAATTACTGCCTGACGCAGCTCTATTATCCCTTGATGTCCTTGGATGCAGCACGGTTGGTCTTAAATGTTCCCTTGCCGCTGTTATCTATCTGAATGATTTAGAAATTGACCGGGTCTTTACAGTCGCTGCCCTAAATTTAACCGGTGAGTTTGAGCAGAGACGCATCAACGTCGAGTTACCTGCCCCCTGGTTCTCAAGCCTGCTTCGAGTTGAGCTCTGGCGAGTTGAAGGGGCAAATTATGACTATTTAAAGAACTTCACTGCCTTGATCGGACTCCTCGAGTTACATGGCAGCTACTACCTGCATTCATCTGCTCATACGCGATCTTTTGCTTTGGTTGATGCAAACCGCACGGCCCTGCAGAGCCCTGTGAGTCTATCTTTGAGTTTGAAACTCGATGTGATGTCGAATAAGACTAGTCAAAGCAGGACAGACCACCGGAGTATCACAGATGTAATTGCAAATCACAAAAGAACGGCTGTAGTACGGGCTTCAATTACAAACACGCCCTGCGTTCAGGGCCGTTATGTATGCGTATTTTTTGATGAACAAGGGTTGGAGCTCGGTCGCACTCCAACGTCTCACATGCCTTTGCCTGGATGGGCCAATCTGAGGATACTGGTAGAGCAGGCGAATTCCCGCCTTTCTCTTCGAATGCGCGTGGAACTGCAATTGACCCCGCTTGGAACTCCCCCTACTGTTATTGCCAGGGCTGATTTGTCGGATGCCTGCCTTATCTATTTCCCCCGCAACAGAATAGAGGTCAAGCTTTCTATGCGCACGTCTGAACTCGGAAAACTCAATAATCGATGCAACATTAAGCTTAGACTTCGGATAGAGCAAATACGGTGTCCACGCCACAAAGATTCATCAGCGGGTTGTCTAACAGATGCCACGGGCGTCCGTGCTGTCTCATTTTCACGTTTAGTAAATGGTGTTGTCGAGTTTTGTTGCGCTCCCGTCGATGCCGGTGCAGAATTTCTGGCTAGCGCAATTGCAGCTTGTGACCGCGGGTCCCCTCACATTGTTCAAAGCAACATCGAGGGCTGTAATATGGTTATCTGTCCTTTTTATGATCTCAATCTCAATGCCGGAGGACATAGCGTTGGACCTTCTGGCGGAACAAGGTTTGCTGTTGTTGTAGCAAGTGCGCCTACAAACATGCCTCGGCAGAATGTTCGACTTGTTTGCAACATTACACGCACAATGGAGGCATCTTTGCGCCGAGATCGACTTCGTGATCTTCGAGACAAACTGAAACTTGATACTTCAAATCAAATATCAACTATATGCAATGGGTGGACTTCGCACGCGTTGCCAGATGTAATTGACAACACCCTTTATGCATCATCACGTTGTTTGCCCGGCCATGGTGTGTATATATCCATTCTCCAACCAAGTGGAAACGAGCTGGTATGTGTGGCGTGTAACTCCTTGAGTGAGATGTGTGGCAGGGTATTGCAACGAGAACATTGTGCCAGTTTTCAGTGTATTGATCACGCTAACAAAAACACACTCGTACTTACAAAAGAAGCAGAATTGCATGCATATAACAAAACAATATCGTCGACACTCCCCTTTGTATGTGTCCCACTCAAACACAATGGGTCGGTTATCGGTGTTCTTGGTGCAGACAGCTTTGACCGTGTCAGCAAGGCAGCCAAGGCCCCAAAAGTAAGACCAGAAGATGGAACTTTTAGCTTTCTGCAGCAACTTGGTGCAAACATTGGCAGGGCAGTTGATTCTCGAAGGAAACTTGATGCTATTGCGATGTTTCGCATGGATAGGATAAAGACAGACTCTGAGCTCTTGAAGTTTGCACTTGAAGCAATCCTTTGCAATACATCGTCCATACATTCATGTGAGATCTGGGAGATGACACCCGAAAGGCAATTCAACTCAGTAATGACCTGCAAATCCCAGAGAGTTTTGAAGCTCAGTACCGCACACGAAATAATTTGCACAAGGCACTCAATTTCAGTGCAACTTTCCCACGTGGCGATGGGTAGGCTATTGGACTGTATTTTGCGGAGATCGAATACGCAGCTTGTGTCATTAGGCAGCACGCAGATGATGGTCCCCCTGTCTGTAATACCATCTGTTCGCGTCCTTGTGCTCAATGTCCCGAAGCAATTTCAGCCACATGATTCAGAAAC
>MDSV01083007.1_pt1 | contig 13242 bp, 12 predicted proteins | sample 810851 | NCBI WGS metagenome assembly MDSV01 (sample SAMN05326640, study PRJNA326480) | marine metagenome | isolation source: seawater | place: Atlantic Ocean: North East | collected 2012 | reverse complement strand
AGAAGATTTCTTTATGGATAATTGATGATGGCAGCCAAGATCAATACCTGATTATCCAAAAAAAGGAATATTATTTAGAGATATAACTACATTAATCAAAGATCCTAAAGCATTTAAATATACTATTGATAGAATTATAGAAATTTCAAAAAAAATTAGCTTTGATAAAGTATCGGCTATTGAGTCCAGAGGATTTGTTTTTGCATCTGCTGTTTCTTACTTAATTGACAAGCCCTTAGTCCTTTTAAGAAAAAAAAATAAATTACCTGCTGAAAGATATTCAGTAGACTTTAAATTAGAGTATGGTGAAGCTACCATTGAAGTTCATAAAGACTCGATAAATAAAAATGATAAAATTTTAGTAATAGACGATTTAATAGCTACAGGAGGTACAGCTGAAGCTGCATCGAAACTTATTGAACTCTCAGGAGGTTCAGTAGCAGGATTTATTTTTGTAATTAATTTATTTGATTTACCAGGTAATAATCTTCTTAAAAAAAAATCGTATTTTACTGAGAGTTTAATAGAATTTCCTGGTCACTAAATTTCTTTTTTGGTCCAAGTTGTAGGGGTAAGTTTATTGTCAATTTCAATATTTATATGGTACTCAAAGGGTTTAACTCCTCTATTTTTGATATATTCAAAAGTTTTCTGAATACCTTCTTGTAAAGAGACTTTTGTTTTATAATTAAGTAATTCTCTTGCTTTATCTGCAGAGCAAATTGCATGCTTGACTTCTTGAGGACGATCTTTTTTATATATGGGTGGCAAGTTTACCCCTGTAATATTTGAGCATAATTCTGCAACTTTGTTTATTGTTACAAATTCTTCATCAGGTCCTATATTTATTATTTGCTTATTTAGATTTTTTTCGTCCAACATAGGTAACAAGCAAGATAAACAGTCATCTATATAAGAAAAACATCTTGTTTGATTTCCATCGCCATAAATTATTGGAGCCTTACCTTGTAACATTCTATTTATCATAATAGAAACAACGTTTCTAAATGGATCATTATATTTTTGTCTGGGGCCAATTATATTATGTGGAACTGCAATTACCCATTCAATTTTATTTAGCTCGCATAAGTTCATCAGAACTTGCTCAGCTGCAACTTTTGAAATTGCGTATGGATCAACTGGTTTTGGTTTCATAGACTCGGTAAAAGGATATTCTTGGGAACCATATCTAGCCATTGACGAACAAAAAACTATTCTTTTAACTTTTTCATTTATAGCTGCTGAAAATATAGAAACTGAAGCTAAGAAATTATTTTTAGTTATCTCATATGGGGAAAAAACTGATAAACCCTCATGAGCAGTAGCTGCACAATGGTAAACAATTTGTATACCCTTCATTATTTTCTTAACTTTTTCAAAATCACAACAATCAATATTATGAAACTCTATATTCTTAGGAACATTATCCTTATATCCTCCTATCATATTATCAATCCCGACAACTTCATGACCTAGATCGGAAAGTTTTTCTGCTAAATGTGAACCGAGGAAACCAGCAACGCCAGTAATAAGAATTTTATAATAATTATTTTTCACTGCAAAGTATTTATATTTTTAATTAGTAGAAATCAACTCTTATATATATTTGGTCTATACCATGATTTTTTTAATAAAATGGAATTTAATATTCCATCAAATCTACATTGATAAATATCTTTTTTTTCATTGTTCAAAGTAAATTTAAAAAAGATCATTTTTAATAAAGCAGAAATTAATTTAGGTGAAATCTTTAATATAGCTAAAAAATATCCGTAATGTTTTTTATAAAAATAAAATGATGACCACATCCAATGCCAATTTCTTGATTTTTCCATTTCATAATTGATCGAGTTATCGTGAGATGTCCCACCTAAATGATTAACTCTTATATTAGTATCTAAAAATATCTGCTTATTATTTTTAATAAGCCTTTTACATAAATCAATTTCTTCAAAATATATAAAAAAATTTTCGTCAAAATATCCTATGTTTTTGAATTGCCTTAAATTTAAAAACATTGCAAAGCCCTTGACGCTCTTTACCTGTAATATACCTTTTGTGGTTTCTTTATTTATATTATCGCTTTTTTCCTGAACGTAAGGAGCTATAATTGCAAATTCTGGCTTTAATTTTGCTGTTAATAAAAAATTATTTATTGTATTTTCAACTATTACCGCATCTGGGTTAATAATTAATGCAAACTTTGTTTTTACCAATGATAGACCCAAATTATTTCCCTTAGCGTAACCTAAATTTTCGTCTGATAAAATACATTTTAAATTTGAGTAATCTTTTTCAAGCTTTTCTTTTAACTTTGTATCATGTGAGTTTTCGATAACTATTATTTTTAGGTCTTTACCTAAAGAATTTATACAATTTAGTATCTTATTCTCACTCTTAAAAGACGTAATGACTGCAGTGATATCTTTATTATTCATTTTTCCTGTTATTAATTGATTTTACATAATAATTCTTTATTTTAACACAATTACACTAAATATTCTTTATTCAAATATGAAAAAAATAATAGTTACAGGAGGGTCTGGTTTTATAGGCAGCAATTTAGTTAATTATTTAATTAAGAAAAAATATTATGTTATAAATATTGATAAACTGACCTATTCATCTAATAACTACAATAAAAGCAAACTTCCGAAAAATAGTTATAAATTTTTTAAACTAGACATAAACAATATTTCTAAACTAAAAAAAATTATTAAAAAATATAAACCTCAATGTATTTTTAATCTTGCTGCTGAAACTCATGTAGATAGGTCTATAGACTCACCTTATGAATTTGTAAATTCCAATATATTGGGGGTATTCAATATTTTAGAGGCAATCAAAGAAAACAATAAAAAAAATAAAAAAATTAAATTAATTCATATCTCAACCGATGAGGTTTACGGTGATATTAAAAAACGAAAATCTGATGAAAACTTTCCATATAATCCAAGCTCACCTTATTCTGCATCAAAGGCAAGTGCTGACCATTTAGTCAAAGCTTATGTTAAAACCTATAAAGTGCCAGCCATCATTACAAATTGCTGTAATAACTATGGACCCTATCAATTTCCAGAAAAACTAATACCAAAAGCTATATCTAACATTTTAGCTAATAAACCAATTCCAATTTACGCAAAAGGATTAAATTCTCGAGAGTGGTTATACGTTGAAGACCACTGTGAAGCTTTACTTGAAATTTTTCGAAAAGGAAGAATTGGTGAAAGTTATAATATAGGTTCTAATTTAAATGTAAAAAATATAAATATTGTTAAAAATATTTTAAAAATATTTAAACAAAAAAAAATCAAGATTGGCAAACGCGTAAAGATTAAATTTGTTAAAGATCGACCAGGTCATGATTTTAGATACTCTCTAAATAGTAAAAAAATTTACAAACAAGTTCGATGGAAATCAAAAATCAACTTAATAAAAGGTCTAAATTTTACTATAGATTGGTATTTGAATAATAGAAAATTTATTTCTTCTATAGCAAAAAATCTATATGTTAAAAGATTGGGGTTAAAACTATGATAAAAAAAGGAATAATTTTAGCAGGAGGTTTAGGTACACGAATGAGTCCAATAACTAAATCTGTAAATAAACAACTATTACCAATTTATGATAAGCCATTAATATTTTATCCTCTCTCAATTTTAATGTTATCTGGAATAAAAGATATTTTAATAATTGTTAATAAAGGTCAAATTAATCAGTTCAAAAAGGTTTTAAAAAACGGAGAAAATTTTGGAGTTAACTTGCAGTATAAGGAACAACTTAAACCAAATGGGTTACCAGAGGCATTTATTTTAGGTGAAAAATTTATTCAAAACAATAATGTCGCTTTAATTTTAGGTGATAATTTTTTTTACGCTCAAAGTTTAACAAAAAATTTAAGAAAAAATTTAAAACTTAAAAATGGAGCTACTGTCTATCTTCATCCAGTAAAAAATCCCAAACTTTATGGTATAGCAACAATAGATAAAAATAACAAAATTATAAAACTTGATGAGAAACCTAAATCGACTAAGTCTAATCTTGCTGTAACTGGTTTATATTTTTTTGACAATAAAGTAGTTAAATTTAGCAAAAAATTAAAACCCTCTAAAAGAAAAGAGCTTGAAATTATTGATCTGCTTAAGATTTATAACAAACAAAAAAAATTAAAAGCTGAGTTTTTGGGACGGGGTGGTGCTTGGTTAGATGCTGGATCTATAGATGATTACTATGACACAACTGCTTTTGTATCAACAATAGAAAAAAGACAAGGATTTAAAATTGCATGTTTAGAGGAAATAGCACTTCAAAATGGTTGGATAAATAAAAAAAGGCTAAGAGAAAGCATTAAATTTTACGGAAATAGTGAATACGGTAAATACTTAAAATCATTATTTTAAATGATTATTAATATCAAAAAATAATATGGGTAATTCTTTGTATTTTGTGTTTTTTTTAAACCAATAGGACATAAATCTCTCAGCTAAAAATCCATAAATTCTTGTTAAACCGTAACCTTTCAAATTATTAAAACCGAATACTTTTTCACATGCCTTCAACCAAGGAAATATAGTTTTATAATAATCAATTAATATATCTTGAGACTTGCAAATCAACATATTGTGCGGATTGAAAGATACCTCATTCGTAACGAAATTTTTAAATTCAATTTTATTTTTTGTGTCTAATAATTCAATAGCCTTATTTAAATTGTTTTTTCCATGCATTAAGTCAAAATGAAACTTTATATTTCTTAATTTTTCATCAAATAATAATTTTGGGTTAGCTACAATTAGACTTAAACCCTTTTTTAAAAACTTCATTGTTCTTCTTTGATTAATAAAAAAAGGGGTGCCTAATATTACATCATAATTTTCTAAATCTGATGGTACATTTTTCAATATATGTCTGTTTAAATTATGTATATCAATTGGTGTTTGGATCATTTTTTCAACCCAAAATTTTCTATACTGGCAAAAGCCTATCCATTTACTTTCATTATTTTTACTAAAATAATTTTTCCATAACCAATAATGAAATGTATATTCGCCGTAGAACTTGTTTTTAATTGAGATGTTTTCACCCTCTTTATCACCAAAACAATCATTAGAAAAATTTTTATCTCCTAATCCAACAGGTATATAATCCAAACTTTTTATAAAATTAATATGCTTTGGTTCTAGAGTTAAGCAAAACATCTTTAAATTATTCATAAAATTTATCTATCGAACTTTTAATCTAAAATTTGATTTTCTCAAAAATATACTATTAAAAGCTCCTTTAACACTAGCTAAATGTAATTTGATATGAAGAAAATTCAATTTAAAGACATTTTTTATAGCCCCTTTTATTCCTTGATATATATTTGGTGTTATCTTTCTTAATGCAAAAAAATAATTATAATTTTTTTTGTAAAAATAAAATTTTGACCAACTATAGTGCCAGTTTCTGATCAGGTTAATATCAGATTTAAATTTTGTTTTGGATGATCTCGTCCCTAGGTGATCAAAAGTTAAATTTTTTACAACATAAAATTTGTGTTTATTTAAGATTAAATTTAAACAAAGGTCCATAGTTTCAAAATATAGGAAAAAATTTTCGTCCAGTAATTTAAGATTTTTAATCTTAGATTTGTTTATTATACATAAACACCAATCTATGTCCTTTACTTGAAGCAGATTATGTCCCTGTGTTTTAGCAACTAAACCTTTAGGATTTATTTGATAGTTTTTATGTATTTTTTCATTTTTATAGACTGGTGCTAATAAAGTGAAGTTCTTAAATGATTTTATTAATTTTACCAATTTTTTAATTAAACTAGAGTCAAATTGAACGTCTGGTGTAAAGGTAAGCACAAAATTATTTTTGCATTTTCTGTAAGCCAAATTAAATGCAGAAGAATAACCTAGATTTTTAAGAGGGATAATTACTTCAGCATTTTTAAATTTTTTTTCAATTTTTTTTTTTGTTAGATGTGAGCAAGAGTTTTCTACAATAACTACCTGAAAATTTTTTGGAATTTTTTTTAAGATAGTCTGGATTAAATGTTCACTTTTGTATGATACAATTATAATTGATAGTTTCATAGTTTTGATGGTAGCGAGGGGCGGATTCGAACCGCCGACCCCAGGCTTATGAGTCCTGTGCTCTAACCAACTGAGCTACCTCGCCATAGTTTAAGATTTATAATATTTTGATTTTTCATTCAATAAACTTTTTAAATTTATAATCTTGTCTTTAGTCATTTACTTTATTTTCAAATTCTTCAATGTTAATTCTTATATGTCCCATTTGATTATTATTACTAAACTTTTCCGGTATAACTGATAAACAATCATAATTTACATTGCTTTTTAAAGCTAAATTTTCACAGGCTTTACCTGCGCCAGATGATTTTAATTCTAACATATTGGTATTAGGTTTTGAAAATATTACATTAGCAAATCCAGCTCCATGTAATCCAATAATATTTTTTGCATTATAAAACAATTTTATTTGATCTGTTAAAGAATAATTACTTAAAGTAATAATTTTATAATTCTTTTTTTGAATTTTATATATTATTTCTTCTTCATTTAAAATTTTTCTTAAAACCTTAATATTAGGATCAGCGTCCTTTCGATCAATATATATATTTTTTGGAAAACTTGCATCCTCTAAAATTAAACTTTTAGTAAGGGTTTCTTTCAACCAAGATATAATCCATTCAGGCAAATCTAGCAGTTCTTGAGAGGCGTTGTTTCTTATTACATAAGGATGATCAGTAACAATTATTTTATTACACTCTATATGTCTATTTTCTAAACTCGATAATCTCTTTGCTTCAGGGATTCCTATTAGATCTAAAGACTCCTTTTGAAATTTTTTATTTAAATTTGGAAGTAAAAAAAAATCAATTGTTTTGAGATCTAAAACATTTTGTAATATTTTAAACCTTGGTAAAACGTCAAATAACCAATGCCAATAATTAAAATTACCTGCACCTCCCGTGAGTAGAGAAAATAATGTTCCATTAATATTTTTTTTTATTCGAGATGTCCCTTTGTTAAGTACGATATTTTTTTTTATGTTTTCAAATACAGTTTCTCTTATTTGAAAAGAAGGTCCTTCAATTAATGCATTGTTTTGAATTATAGCGGTATCATTTATCGTATCTGTATAAATTCTAGATTGGTTTACCGAAAAAACTTTGTAATTATATAGGCTTATTTTTGAAAATTTTATTTCTGTTTCCTTGTTGTTATGCGCGGTCTCAATTTGCTCTATTTTTCCATAAATCAATTTAAAAAGTCCATAACTTAACTTTTTAAATAGTAATTGTAATTTTTTTTTTATAGTATAAATCAATTTAAATATATATTTTATTTATAACTATTAACATTTATTGAAGAAAATATAATGAATAAAAAAGCTTTAATAACTGGAATAACTGGACAAGATGGATCTTATCTAGCTGAATTTTTATTAAAAAAGAAATATAAAGTCCATGGATTAGTAAGAAGAGTTGCTCTTGAGGATGGCAGTCATAGACTTTGGCGCTTGAGGCACTTGCTAGGTAAAATTACTTTGCACGCTGCCTCATTAGAAAGTTATGCTAGTTTAATAAATATTATCTCAAAAATTAAACCAAATGAAATTTATCACCTAGGTGCACAAAGTTATATTGATTACGCATTTAAAGACGGTTTTTCAACACTTAATACAAATATTAATGGCACCCACTTTTTATTATCAGCGATTAAAGAATTTTCTCCGAAAACAAAATTTTATTTTGCTGGATCTTCAGAAATGTTTGGAAAAGTTAGAGAAATACCTCAAACTGAAAAAACACCGTTTTATCCTAGGTCTACTTATGGAATATCAAAAGTTGCAGGCTATGATCTTACGAGACATTTTAGAGAGGCATATAATTTATATTGTTGTAGTGGAATACTATTTAATCATGAATCACCAAGAAGAGGCTTTGAATTTGTGACAAGGAAAATAACTCATAGCGTTGCACGCATAAAATTCGGCCTTCAAAAGAAAGTTAAATTAGGCAATTTAAATGCAAGAAGAGATTGGGGTCATGCAGAAGATTACATTAGAGCAATGTGGCTTATGCTACAGAAAAAAAAACCTGAAGACTTTGTAATAGGAACAGGAACTCAATATTCAGTAAAAGATTTCGCTAAATTAGCTTTCGCTGAAGCTGGTTTAGATTACAAGAAATATGTAGTAGTAGATAACAAACTTTATAGACCCTCAGAAGTTGACTCTCTATTAGCTAATTCAAGAAAAGCTAGAAAAATTTTAAACTGGAAACCAAAATACAGTTTTAAAAAGCTTGTTCAGGACATGGTGAAAGAAGATCTAAAATTTGTTGAAAAAGAAGGCTATTAACTTAAAATTGTGAAGAAATTTATCTCTAAGATCTTTAATAAAAACGATAATGAGAAAAAATTTAAAGAGTTGATCTTACCAAAAATAAATGCTTACCAAAAAATCGTAGAAACTAAGAAGAGTTTATCTTTTTTACATTATGGTCATTTAGGGGATATTATTGATAGTCTTTCCACAGTGAGGGAAATAGCTAAAAAAAAAGAGTGCAATCTTTATATACAAAAAAATAAAGCAATACCAAATCATTTATCCTCAAAAGAACATCCTTTTGGAGGTATTTATCTTTCAGAAGAATCTATAAATAAAATATTACCCCTTTTAAAAAATCAAAATTATCTCAATAAAGTAGAATTATACGATAATCAAAATATTGATATAGATTTAAACTTTTTTAGAGAACTCCCATATAATTTTAATATGGACTCGGTAAGATGGTATTTTCATTTAGTTGGAATTTTTGCAAATCCTGCTGAGAATTGGATACAAACAAATGATGAAAGCAAATTTAGAAATTATATCGTAATTTTAAGAAGTCTTAGAAGACAAAATAAATATATAAATTATTCTTTTTTAGAAAAATATGAAAATATTGTGTTTATAGGTTTAAAAAATGAATTTGATGACCTTAAAAAGCAAATAAATAATCTCGAATTTTACGATTGTAAAGATTTCCTAGAATTGGCAACCATTATAAGAAATGCAAAAATGTTTATTGGAAATTTATCTTTTGGATACTCTTTAGCTGAGGGTATTAAAGTTCCTCGTTTACTTGAATCATTTCCAAATTTTCCTTTGGTTTATCCTAGTGGCGAATTAGCATATGATTTTTACTATCAGAGTCATTTCGAAATGTTAGTTAAAAAACTTTATTCTAGAGAATTTTAAGTTTAGGTAGAGGAAAAATAAATTGCGTTCCTTTTTCTCGTATCTTTCTCTCTCTCATTAAAATTTCTCTTTTAAAATGCCAAGGCAAAACAAGATAAAAATCAGGTTTTAATGCTCTTGAATATTTTTCTGAAATAATCTTAATTTTTGACCCAGGTGTATATAAATTAAATTTATTTTTATTTCTTTCAGCAATATATTTTACTAGATCATTTCCAATATCAAAATACTGAAGTAAAACATTTCCTTTGGTTGAAGCCCCATAACCGTGAACACTTTTTCCTTTATTTTTTTTCTCATTTAAAAAATATAATAATTTTATTCTTAATTCATTAATTTCTTTTTCAAATTTCTTAAAAGTATTTATTTTTTGTAATTTTGATTTAGCTTCAATTTTTAACTCATTGTTTATAACCTTTTTATTAGACTTATATACTGCATCTCGATGACATAAATAAAACTGCTTACTCGATCCATTAATATTATTTTTTTTAATGTCGAAAACTCTAAGATTATTTTTTTTCGCTAAATTTATAATTACTTTACTACTATAATATTCTAAGTGTTCATGACAAATTGTATCAAACATTTTAAATTTTATGATTGAAAACAAGTCAGCGAATTCAAGTAAAAAAATTCCATCTTTTGAGAGAATTTCTTTTGCATCACTTAAAAATTTATTTGGTTTTGCTGCATCATAAAATACTGATAATGCAGTTATAATTTTGAATTTTCTTTTGACGTGTCTTTCAATTATTTTTTTAGAAAAAAAATCCGATACTTTGTAATTGATATTTTTATATTCTTTTTTATATTTTTTTAATATTGGATCAATTCCAAAAGTTATTACATTTTTATTATAAAAATTAAGAAGACATCCGTCGTTACTCGCTATATCTAAAACCAAATCGTTTTTTTTTAAATTCGTTTTTTTTGACAAATATTTTGTAACTTTCTTTACATGATCCCGCATGGTTTTATTAATTCCAGTTCGATATCCATAATCTGGTCCATATAGATATCTTAAATTAAAATTATGACCTAATTGAACCAGTTCACAGTTTAAACATATAACCAAAGTAATAGGTTTTTTTTGAATTGTTTGTTTCGCCTTGGGAAATTTTCCGGTGAAACACATGTTTCCAAGTGAAAGGAGTTTTTTAAGTTTTTTTGAATTGCAAGAACGACATCTACGAAGTTTCATTGATACCTTATATCAATGCTTTGCAATTCATTAAATTAAAATTAATTGTTTAAAATAAAGTGTTTATATTATGGTGTTAAAGGGTAAGAATTATACCAAAAACAGTAACTGCTGATATGGCTGCAGCAGACAAAATGATATTATTTTTTCTCTCTTGCTTCTTTGACTCTTGCATCCTATTCATTAAATCATTTAGATTTACTTTTTTATCTACGTTGCTGAACTCTGATAAATTAGAGTAATGATTTTGATTTTTTTCTTCTTGTTGAACACTCATACGATACTTATTTAATCACATGTATTTTAAAATGTAATACTAATTTAGTTCATTATGGGTGGATTAATCAATTTATAGTTTAATTCTTTGTTAAAATACTAGTGACAATGTTCGGTTCGGGTTTTATTAAACAATTGCCTCCTCCGGTGGACAATAGTTGAGCTTAAAAGCATCTGATACACCTTTATAAGTAATTGATCCTTTAAACACATTTAAACCTGACAAATAATTTTTATTTTCACTTAATGTTTTTTTAAAACCTTGGTCTGCTAATTTAGTAAGCATAGGTAAAATTGCTTTATTCAGAGCCAACGTTGATGTTCGCGGTACCCCTCCTGGCATATTAGCTACACAATAATGCACAACATCATCTACTATAAAAGTTGGGTTAGCGTGAGTTGTTGGTTTGCTAGTTTCTATACAGCCTCCTTGATCAATTGCAACGTCCACCACAACCGATCCTCTTTTCATTGACTTAATCATGTCTTTTGTAATTAATTTTGGCGCCTCAGCTCCTGGGACTAAAACTCCACCTATAAGTAAGTCACATTCAGATATAAGTTTTTTTAAATCAGATTTCTCATTATTAATGGTGATAATTTTATTTCCAAATTGCTTTTTTAATTCATTTAATCTCTCTTCAGACTTATCAACTATATAAACTTTTCCTTTCATTCCAGTTGCTATAATTGCTGCGTTTTCCCCTACCACTCCGCCTCCAAGAATAACTATATTAGCTGGATCTACACCAGGAGCTCCACCAATTAAAAGTCCCCTGCCTTTTTGATTTTTTTCCAAAGAATGGGCGCCTGCTTGTATCGACATTCTTCCTGCAACTGCACTCATTGGAGCTAGTAAAGGTAATCTACCATAATCATCTGTAACAGTTTCATAAGCAATACAAATAGATTTTGACTTTATCAGACCATCTGTTAATTCTTTAGTAGCTGCTAGGTGTAGGTAAGTAAAAATAATTTGATCTTCTTTAATCATGTTTACTTCTGATAATTGTGGTTCTTTAACTTTTACTATAATTTCAGATTTGTCAAAAATTTCTTTGGCATTTTCAAGAATTTTTGCACCAGATTTTTCATAATCATCATTATAAAAACCTGACTCATAACCTGCGTTTTTTTGAACTAAAACTTCATGACCTCTTGCTGTCAAAGATTTAACGCTTTCTGGAGTGAGTCCTATTCTATGTTCTTGAAGCTTAATTTCTTTTGGAACACCAATTATCATTTAAGACTTTGAATAATTTGATATACCTGTTCTTAATTTATCAATGATTTCATCTATATGTTTTTTTTCACATATAAATTGTGGAGCAATAATAAGTGTATCTCCAGTATTTTTAAAATTCACACCTGCATCGTAACAGTGTTTAAAAGTTTGAAATCCAGATTTACCTGGTTTTTCTTTCATTTTCATCTCAATACCACCCATCATCCCATAGCCTCTTATGCTAACAACTTCTTTAAGATCTTTCAAAGAATGTAAGCCATCTTGAAAGTAAGGTGACATTTCTTTTGCTCTTTTAAAAATATCTTCTTTATCAAAAATATCTTGAACTGCTAATGCTGCTGCTACAGCTACTGGTATAGCTGAATATGTATACCCGTGAAATAATTCTGGAGTTCCTTCTGGAGCTTTTGAAGCATCTAAAACTGCATCGTACATTTCTTCTTTTACGGCTACAACTCCCATAGGAACAACACCATTAGTTGTTGCTTTAGCCATGGTCATGATATCAGGTGTAACTCCCCACTCTTGAGCTGCAAAAGCTGAGCCTGTTCTTCCCCAACCAGTTATAACCTCATCAAATATCAGAAGTATCCCATGTTTATCACAGATCTCCCTTAATCTTTTTAGGTAACCTTTTGGAGGTACCAAAGTTCCAGTAGAACCTGCAATCGGCTCTACTATACAAGCAGCAATATTTTCGCCACCAAAATTCATCGCTATTCTTTCTAAATCTTCTGCTAATTCGGCACCAGTTTCTGGTTGTCCTTTTACAAACTTATGCTCAGGTAAATGTGTGTGTCTCATGTGCTGAACACCAGGCATTAATACACTAGCGAACGTTTTAATATTGTTAATCATTCCTCCTACTGTAGTGGCTCCGATATTCATACCGTGATAACCTCTCTCTCTTCCAACAAATCTAAATCTTTTTGAGTCCCCTTTAGCTCTATGATAAGCAATTGCAATTTTGATAGCAGTTTCTACTGCAGTAGATCCACAAATTGTATAAAAAATCCTATTGATACCTTCAGGTGTTTTTTTTGCTATTCTTGTAGCTAACTCAAAAGATCCACCAAATCCTTGGTTGAATGGCTGGCAATAATCTAACTTATCTAATTGTTTTGAAACTGCTTCAGTAATTTCTTTTCTTCCGTGTCCTAGTGGATTACAAAATAATCCAGAACTAGCATCAATCATTTTTTTTCCTAAATGATTTGTTAAATATACCCCTTTTGCATCAGTTATTAGT
>MDSV01126534.1_pt1 | contig 13243 bp, 10 predicted proteins | sample 810851 | NCBI WGS metagenome assembly MDSV01 (sample SAMN05326640, study PRJNA326480) | marine metagenome | isolation source: seawater | place: Atlantic Ocean: North East | collected 2012 | reverse complement strand
GGGCGCAGATCTGAGAGCGGAACCGGGCGCACTCGAGCACGGCGCGTACGCCCACCTCACCCCGGGGTCGATCGTCTGGGGCCACGTGGTCAAGAGCGCGGCGAAACACGTGGAAATCGAAATCGAGGCTGTCGTCGCGTACGACCTGGAAGGCGTCGCCCCCAAGCGCTGGCGATTCCCCCAGGGCGACCGGGTCGTCGCGTCGTGTTCGGTGGCGGAACCGAACGCGCTCTCCGCGGGCGCGCCCGTTCAGGCGTTCGTCCTGGAGGTGCGACCGGGAAGCTCGCAGGTGTACCTGACTATGCGTGCCGCGGACCTCCCCGACGCGACCAGGCTGTGGCCGCCCCGAACGAGCGTTCGGAATCCGCGGCTCGGCAAAGCGCCGGACGCGCCGCCGCCGCCGCCGGACCCGAAGGCACTGCGCGCCGCGCGAAGGGGCGACGCGACGTCGTTCACGGAGTGGCTCGCGCGCGACCCCGACTTCCATAGTCTGCACGCGGCCCCCGCCATGCAGCGCGCGTACGGCATACAGGAGGGGTGGTCCGTGTCTCGCGGGTGGACGCACCGCGGCGACCCCGCGGCGGCGGCGGCGGTGGACGGCATGCTTCAGAATGACATCAAGCCCGCGACGCGCGCCGCGTGGGCGGTGGATACCGTGCGACGCGCTCGCGCGTGTTACGAAAAGCAGGACTTCGACGCCGCGATCAAGTTCTGCGAGCAAGCCATGGACCTAGACGCGAGCTACGTCGCGTCGTACACGCTGCGCGGCGCGGCGTTGGCGAAGAAGCGCAAGTACGGCGACGCGTGCCGCGACTTCCGCACCGTGCTCAAGCTGGACCCCGCGAACGATAACGCGCGGCGGTACCTGGAGCGCATCGAGAAGGAACACCCGCAGTCCAGCGGCAAGGTGTCGATGATGAGCGGGTCGGGGCGACCGAGCGTCTCCTCGCGCACGGATCGCGAGGACGGGACCCAGAAGGCGTCGCCGGAACGGGACTCGGACGTCGAGCCGTCCGCGCGGTACAAAGACGCGCTCGAGCGTGAAATCGCCGCCGAGGTGGAGCGCGAAAGAGAGCGGAAACGCGAGAAGCGCAAGCGCGACGACGGGCGGGATGGGCGGGACGAAAAACGCGACAAGTCACACAGGCGCGATCGCGATCGCGACGATCGCGATCGCGGCGGCAAGCGGTATTATTAGGGTGTCGTATCGATGATAGTGTGTTAAAATAGTCTACGTAGAAGCTCATCGTTCGCGTTCCACGCTCACCGCCTTGCGTAGATACGGCAGTCGAGGTTCCACTTGCTGTGCGCCTGCTCGACGGAAACGTACCCCTCGTTCGGGCCGAACGGCTCGAACGCGTCCGTCTCCATCTGCTTGCTGACGATTACGAGCCGCGCGCCGGGCTTCATCTCCGCCGAGAGCTTCGCCTCCAGCGCGCCCACGATCTCGGGCGAGAAGCACGTCGCAAAGCAGTAGACGATGTCGGCGTCGGCCACGTCCGCGGCGAGCATGTCGCCGCACTCCAAGCGCATCGGAGGGAGCATCGCGAACGCCCCTTCGCCGACCGCGTCGCGCAACCTGCCGAGCGCGATGGTGGCCTTACCGTGGAGCTCGGGAAGGATCTCGACACCCCGGCACTCCTTGAACCGCCGGGTCATCGCCGCGGACAAGACCATCTTGCCCAGCCCCGACCCCAAGTCCACGAAAACGTCGCCCTCCCTCGGTTTCGCCAGACCGATGAGGTCCCACGACCCCGACCACGACAGCTCGCCGTAGAACCAGCCTATGCCAGGCACGCGAGTCTGGCTCTTATTACTCTCCTCGGCAATCTGCAACCCGACGTCGCGGTCCAAGCCCTCGTACGCGTGCTCGTACAACGAGCGCATCACCTCAAACATGTCGTCCTCCTCCGAGGCGGTCGCGCGGATTGGGGGCACTGTGTGTCTATGCCTCGGAAGCGACGCTTGCGCGCGGCGGACACCGCGCGCGCACGACGGAGAGACCGACGCAAGACATAGACATCCACGCGCTTCCATGATGCGCGATGCTTCGCCACGGCTTTCTCGCGCTCTCAAGCTATAGCTAGCAGTGTGCTCACGTGGCTGACACTCAACATTATTATCTGGCCATCATATGTCGACACGTCGTCACTTGTGACTGCCCCAGCGATGTTTTCCACGAAGTCACTCGCGACTCGAGTAGCAGGTGGGTCAGGGGGGTTCGCCTCGGTCTCGCAAGAGTGTCAGCTTCTCGGTGTCCGAACGCTGCGCGTTTCCACGCCCGCGCGGGACGTCCGCACGGACGGTGGTGGCGAGGCTGAGGATTTCATCGAGCGCAGTCTCGATCAGGCTTCGAAGCAAGGCGCGAAGAAGCGCGACTTGACCCCCGGGGACGTGTTGACGACCAAGCGCGAGGCTTTATCGCTGTACCGCGCGGTGTGGAGGGCGTCGTTTATGTTCGTGTGGAAGAACGAACGGGGGGTGGAGTGGAAGGAGGTGATTCGCGAGAGCGCCAGGAAAGAGTTCGAGGCTGCTCGGCACGAGCGCGATCCCGAGATGGTCGCGCGACTGCTCCTCACGGGGCGCGATTACCTGGATCAGGCGGTGCAGAAATTTCTCGAGAAGCGACAGAAGATCATAGATGAAGAAGAAAGCAAAGACGCGGGCGGACCTCCGCCAGGCGTGCCGTCTGCGAGTTGAGAGAGTCCCGGCGACGCGAGTTTGATGAGTAAAATATCAGCGCGCCTTACCAGCGATCTTCAGGATGGGAATGTTCTCATCCTTCACCCTCACCTGCACCATCTCGGGGAGATGCAGATCCCGGAGAAACACTTTGTCGCCGACGTCCAGGCTGGACACGTCTATGGTGATCTGGGGCGGGATGTCCTTGCCCAGACACCGCACCTCCAGATGTTTCGACACCTTCCACGGGAATCCGCCTCGTTTCACGCCGGGGCTCGCATCCTCTCCCTCCGTGCGCACCGGCACGTTCACCTTGACCTTGGTGTTCGGCGCGCAGGGCATGAAATTGACGTTCTCAACCAGGTTCGTGGACGGATCGAGCATGAGCTGCTTCGCCACGACTGGCTCCGTCCTGCCGCTCTCCGCGAAGTTCAGCTCCAGCACTCTCGCGCCCACGCCGGCGTGGCCGTGTTTCCGAACGAGCCGCTCGATGTCCCTCGACGCGAACGACAGCAGCTCGCCCGACTCGTCTCCGGGTCGGAAGAACACGCCGGGGACCATGCCGTGCCGCTTGAGGTGGCGGCACACGTTCTTGCCCGCACCCTCCCGCGCGAACACGTCCAGGACGTCGCCCCTGTCCTCCTCCGCATCGGACGACGAGGAAGACGCGCGCAGGGTGCGCGTGGGACACGCCAGCCGCGGTGCGCTCGCCCAGCCCGCGACGGCGCGCGCCAGAGGGACCATCGCGCGCTCCCCCGAACGTAACATGATCGCGTGGAGATGCGTCGCGCCACCCCGCGGGCGAGAGTGGCGGCCTGCGACGATCAAACTTGATCTCGTCGTCACAGTCTGTGCGCCGCCTGTCAGTCCTAAAACCTGAGATGGTGAAATAACTAAGTTGAGAGCGTGCCACTTCGTCCCGGCGCGTCCCGCGTCCCGCTACGCGAGGTCATGCCTGAATCGTCCACGCAGAGTGACGCGTCGACGCAGGTTCTGAAGGTCGCGCAGGCCGAGCTCCGTTCGCTGCCCGCGAGCCGCCGGGTGTATCAGAAGCGCTCGGGGCTCTTTTTCCGCGCGAACAAGCAGGAGGTGCTGGCGTCGACCGTGGGAAAGATCCTCGAGGCGGAGGGCAAGAAGAAGTGAGCGCGGGGGAACCAACCTCGGAACGAGCGATGAAGGACCCGCGGCGAATCGCGCCGACCCCGACGGGCGCGCCGTCCGCGAACGGGGACCGCGCGACCGGCGGCACCGACGGCGCGCGCGCGTCGCCCCATTCGCGTCGTCACGAAAAAGCTCGACCCGACGCCGACGCCGATGCCGCCGCCGCCGCGTCGCGTCGCGCGCGGAAACTCGTGCTCCAGCGCGTGCGCGACTCGTTGCCCATCGCGGCTTCGCGCGACCGGCTGGTCGCCGAGATTCGGGCGCGCGAGACGCTGATCGTGGTGGGCGAGACGGGTTCCGGGAAGACCACGCAGCTCCCGCAGTACGCGCACGAGGCGGGTCTGGCCGGCGGGCTCGCCGTCGCGTGCACGCAGCCCCGGCGCGTGGCGGCGGTTTCCGTGGCCCGGCGCGTCGCCGAGGAGACCGGCACCGCGCTGGGCGACCTCGTGGGGTACGCGATCCGCTTCGAGGACGTCTCGAGCGCCTCGACGCGCGTCAAGTTCCTGACGGACGGCATGCTCCTGCGTGAGGCGACGGCGGATGCGAACCTCGAGCGGTACGGCGTGGTGATGATCGACGAGGCGCACGAGCGGACGCTGCAGACGGACTTTTTGCTGGGCGTTCTCAAGCGGACGCAGGAACGACGACGCGCGTCGCGGAAACCGCTCAAGCTCGTGATCATGTCCGCCACGCTGGAAGCCGACAGCTTCTCCACGTTCTTCGGGGGCGCCCCCGTGGTGTACTCGCGCGGCCGGAAGTTCCCGGTGGAGACGTTCTACACGGAGGAGCCCGAGGACGATTACCTCGACGCGGCGCTGTGCGCGGTGTGCCAGATAAACGAGACCGAGCCCGAGGGCGACGTGCTGGTGTTCCTGACCGGCCAGGAGGAGATCGAGTCGCTCGGGCGGCTGCTCAGGGCGCGCGCGGGTGCGCGGACACCGAACGCCGCGAAGGAGACGAAAGGATCGGAAGATGCGGAACCGCGCGAAAACAAAGCCGTCCCGGCGTTGCGCGTCGCGCTGCTCTTCGCGGCGATGCCCCCCGAGGAGCAGATGCGCGCGTTCGAGCCCGCGCCGCCGGGCACGCGGAAAGTGGTGCTGGCGACGAACATCGCGGAGACCTCGCTGACGATCAACGGTATCCGCTACGTCGTGGACACGGGCCTGACCAAGCGGCGCGTGTACCACCCACGCAGCGGCGTGGACGAGCTGGTGGTGGCGCCCGTCGCGGTGAGCCAAGCCACGCAGCGCGCCGGCCGCGCCGGCCGAGAGGGCCCCGGGAAGTGTTTCCGGCTGTACTGCGAGGACGCGATGCGCAGCCTCGAGCCGCACGTCACGCCCGAGCTCCTGCGTACGAACCTCAGCGGCGTCGTGCTGCAGCTCAAGGCGATGGGCGTGGACGACATCCTCTCGTTCCCGTTCATAGACCCGCCCCCCCGCGAGGCGCTGGTGCGCTCGCTCGAGCTGCTCTACGCGCTCGGCGCGCTCGGCGGCGACGGGCGCCTCAACGCGATGGGCCGCAAGATGGCCCGCTTCCCGCTGGAGCCCATGGCGGCGCGCGCGATCCTCGCCGGGCACGACGAGGCATGCGCGGAGGACGTCATCGCGGTCGTGAGCATGCTCACCACGGACAACGTGTTCCACGAGCGCGCCGAAAGTCGATCGAGCGGCGCCGGCGCGGGACGAGAAAAGAACCCGGGCCGCGAGCAGTACGCGCGCGAGGAGGGCGACCACGCGACGCTCCTGGCGGTGTTCCGCGCGTTTTCGAAGTGCGGCGCGAAGCGGCGCGGCGCGTTCTGCGCCGCGAACGCCGTGCACCTGCGGAGCATGACCAAAGCGCGGTCGATTTTCGACCAGCTCTCGCGCGCCGCGCAGAGCGAGGGCGTCGCGCTGGCGTCCAAGGGGGACGAGACGGCGCCCGTGTTGCGCGCGCTCGTGGCGGGTTTCTTCCTGAACGTCGCGCGGCGGCAGGTGGACGGGAGTTTCAAGACGGTCTCCACGGGCCAGCGCCTGGGCATACACCCGAGCTCGGTGCTCTTCCAACGGCCGCCGGAGATGATCCTGTTCAACGAGCTGGTCAAGACCAACCGGCTGTACGCGCGAGACGTCAGCGCCGTGGCGCCCGAGTGGCTGGCCGAGATGTCGCCGCGCGTCTACTCGGCGCGGAAAAAGGGCGACGAAGCGCGACGAAGCGCGTAGCGCGAACGCGACGCGCGCGGGTATCTTACGGGTACGTCGAGAACGTCGAGACACGCAGAGCTCGCTCCCGCGTATCTAAACGAGCGCGTTTTTCGAAAAACGAAACCCGTCAGCGTCTTCGCGTCGAAAACGCGCGCGTCATCACGCGTCGAACTCTGGAATCGGGTTCGCCTCTCCCAGGATATTCTTCATGCGCGAAACCTCCGCGCGCGCGTCTCGGTTGCGCGGCTCGAAACGCAGCGCGGATTCGAAATCCTCCAGCGCCTCGAGGTAGTTGCCGGACACCGCCCGCGCCGCGCCGCGCCGCAGGTACGCCTTGACGTTCCGGGAATCGAGCTTGAGCGCCTCGTTGCAGTCCTCCTCCGCCTCCGCGTACGCGCCGAGCTTCAAGCGCGCCATCGCGCGGTTGGAAAACACGACGGCGCGCCATCGTCTCGACCCGCGCGCTCCCGCCGCGCGCAGCGCCTCGCCGTACGCCGCCGTCGCCTCCTCGAACGCGCCCGCCTTGAAGCGCTCGTTGCCCTGAGCCTTGAACGGCTCGCCGACCGCGTCTCCGTCTCTTCCGAGCGCCTCGTCGCGCCTCGTCGCCGGTTTCGCCGCGTTCGCCGTCGCGACGCCGCCGCCGCCGCTCCGGAACCGAGCGTCGGCTCGCACGATTTCCGGAAACGCCGCCGCGACTTTCGCGCCCCACGCCGCCGCCGCATCCAGCGCGGCGTAATCGCGCCCCGGCCCCATCACCAGCGACACGCCGCGCGGCCCGTCGATCCCGTCCGCGCGCAGAGGCATGGTGACCTGCGGGAACCCCGCCAGCGAGCAGATGCACGTCAACGCGAGCGTTTTTTTGCGCCACGCGTCTTGCGCCGCGTCGTCCGCGCCCAGACGCGGCGGCGCGCACGGCGTCGTCGGCAGCACCATCGCCGTCTCGCTCTCGCCGTCGAGCAACATCCCCAGCGCGAACCTGGCCTCCTCCCTGGCTTTCCCGCACACCTCCAGCGCGTCCGGGGCGTCCGCCACCTTCGACGCGTCGTCCATGCGCTGGCGCACGCCCGGGCCGGTATCGCCGCGCTCGGAGAAGGGGCGCGCCGCGTACCAGCCCCCGAGCGCCTCCCAGACCTCGCCGCCCATCAGACGCGCGAACGCGAACCGAAGCGCGTCCAGACCGGTGACGCGTTCGCTTTCCTTCTCGTCCCCGCGCGGCAGGCGGTCCGCCACTTCCCGCAGCGACGGGCACAGCACCAAAAGGTGCTTCCCGAGGTCCAGCCTCGAGACCGCCCCGGGCGGGAACGCGTCTCCCAGCGCGGCGCAGAGCGCCGCCACGCCGCACTGCGACCCCGGGTCGCTCGCCTCCGTCGCGTCTTCGAGCACGAGCAGTTTCGCGAGTTTTCGCGGTTTTGCCTCCGGAGCGTCGCGCCGCCCGAGCCTCGGCGCCAGCAGAACCTCGCCCACCGCGCGCAGCGTCTCCGCGTCCCGCGCGAACCACCCGACCGTGTCCATGCTCGGCGCGAACCGAACGACGCCCGTCGCCGAGACGGCGGCGTGCGTCGGCCGGAAGCCGAAGACGCCGCAGTGCGCGGCGGGCACCCGCACGCTCCCCCCCGAGTCCGTCCCGAGCGCGAAGGCGACGTCGTTCAGCGCAGCGGCGACCGCGACCGCCGAGCCGCTGGACGAGCCCCCGGGAATACGGCCCGGCGCGGCCGGGTTTTGCGGCGTTCCGTAGTGCGCGTTCTCGCCGGACACGCCGTACGCGAACTCGTCCATGTGCGTCACCCCGACGCACGTCGCGCCGGCGTCCGCGAGCATCGCGACCGCTCGCGCGGTCGCGCGCGCGGGCTTGTGCGTCTCCTTCCACGCGGGCGAGCCGAAACCCACGACCCGGCCCTCGATCTGGAAGATGTCCTTCACCGCGTACCTCAGGTTCTCCAGGGCGCGCGGCGCGCCGTCGCCGGAAGACGCGGGCGTCGCGGGGACCTCCGTCGCGTCCACGAACGCGCCGAGCGGATCGACTCGGCGCCGTTTCGCCGCACCGCCGCCCGCGCGGACCTTCGCGAGCAGGTACGCGCCGAGCGCCGAGCCGACGGCGAGGAAGCCGGGGAGCGCCATCCCGACGCGCGGGGGGAAGAGACGCCAGAAGCGAAGCGAGCGCGCGTCTCGGTCTGGCGAGATCGCGCGCGCGTCGTGGCTTGGAGGTGCGAGGTGCCCAAATGTTTTTCGATACCACATTGAATCTGCCTCAGAACTGCGTTTCGCTCGCGCGTCGCGGGTCGCTCGCTGTCGAAAACCGAACTTTTTAGGGTTTTTCTTGCCCGCTCCGCGAGCTGGTGGCCCCTTTTTTTGCCGCGCACGCACCATGCCGTCCGCGCCCCGCACCGTGAAGGATGTGCCCGCCCAGGAGTTCGTGATCGCCCTGGCGCAGTACTTCCGCTCCACCGGCAAGGTTAGTGCCGCCATCCCTCGCCACCCGCGATGCCCGAGCGGCGAAAACGCCGTGCTTTTGCGATGCCGTGCACGGCACGACGCCGTCCTCGATTTGACGCGCGGGATCGGCCGACGACGCGCGCGGCGACGCCGCGACGACCGATACACGCGTGCGATGGACACGTAACGGACGTGCTCCAAACGTCGCCGCCGTCGTCGCGCTCGTCGCCGCCGTCGCGGGCGCCTTCGTGACGTCCCGCCGGGCCGCGTGTTTTTCTCGACCGCGCCACGCGCGCTTAGGGTTGCCTCGCGTCGAAGCCGTCAGCCGCTGCGGCCGGCGCCGCGCCAGCGCGACGACACGCGCCGCCGCACGCGCCGCGCGCGTCGAGCGATCGTTCCGAGCCGCGAGACGCACGCGCTTGCCGCGCGGCGCGAACGGTTCCGCGTCCATTCGGGGGCGCGGCCGGGGACTCGGGCTCCATCGGGACCTCGGCGCGCATCGCGCGCGCACGGGCGCGCGGTTTCTTTTTTCTCCCCCCTTTGATCGTTCGATCCGGACCTGACCCCGCCCGTCACACCCTCGTCCCGTCTCGTGCGATTCGCAGATGGAGGTCCCCACCTGGGTCGACACCGTGAAGACGGCCTCGTACAAGGAGCTCGCGCCGTACGACCCCGACTGGTTCTACATCCGCGCCGCTTCGATGGCGCGCAAGCTGTACGTCAGCGGCAACATGGGTGTGGGTGCGTTCCGCAAGAACTACGGCGGCGCCAAGAACAACGGCACCTGCCGCCACCACCACGCCATCGGCAGCGGCTCCGTCGCGCGCGCCGTGCTCAAGCAGCTCGAGTCCGTGGGCGTCGTGGAGAAGGCGGCCAAGGGGAGGCGCATCACGCCCTCCGGCCAGCGTGACCTCGACCGCATCGCGGGCCGCGTCAAGGTTCCCGCGGCGTGAGCGCGCGTCGACAAAAGACGACGCGCGAGCCGAACGCAAGAGGGAGTTTTTGGCGAAGAGCTCCACCCCGGGAGACGGTCGCGCGCCGGACGCACGCATAAGAATAGCTTCGAGTGTAACGGAACGTGAACGTCTTTCACCTCAATCGAATCGCCGCCGCGTCGCGCGGATGTGATGGCCGATTCCGCGCGCGCGCGGAATCGGAATGCGCTCCGACGCATTCCAACGCTCCGACGCTCCGCGCTTCGCGCGCGAAAACGCCTCCGAAAGGGCGCGAGTCGGGTATTGACAAACGACGTGCTAACGAGTTGTCTCCCCGCGGCTCTCCTTCCGTCTAGACGCGCGCGGCGCGCGGCGCGCGCCGCGCGTCCACCCACCAACCCAGAGCCGCGTAATCACGCCTCGGACCTGCCCTTCGCCTGGTGCTTCTTGCAGTAGCGCTGGTTGCGCAGGAACTTGGGATCCATACCCTTCAGCGACTTCTTGAGGCCCTTCTTGGGCTTCTTGATGCCTGTCGACGCCGGGACGAGGAGAGTCGGGGGGGAAGAGGTGAGCGTCTCGGTCCCGAACGGGGCGCCCCTCGAGGCGACGGAAAAGCGCGTTCGTCCGCGGAACAGCAAAACCCTACAACCGCGAAAAGCCGATGCGCGCGACGACGCGGCCGGCTCGCCCGGCGGCGCGAGCCACGCGGCGCGGCGACGAGACGCGATCGAGTGCGCCACGCCGTTCACGAAGACCTCGCGTCGGATCCAGGGTCGTTCGCGGCGCGCGAGGCGCAGGAACCGCGCGGTCGTCGGGCGCTCGCGGCTGAAATGTCTCTCGACGCGAGTGTTTCTCGATGGCGTGAATACAGCGCGCTTCGCCGGGATCTACGCCGCGCGGCGCGCCGGGGCGGGGGCGACACGCACCGTTGCGGTGGTTCTTGTACGACTGGTTGTGCGCCGTGTGGTTCGTGGACTTGGCCATCTTGCCTGTTAGTCGCCGAACGTGCGGATGCGCGAGCGAAAAGGAACGCCGGGTGGCACCGCACGCGGTTTTACAGCGCCGGGAGAAACCTGAAAACACGAGTTCACCAGCTCCGCCGAGTGTATCGATAATCAGACAGCAGCCTGTTTTCGTCTTTCGTCGTTCGTGGTGGCATCAGAAAAAAATCCCCCGCGCCGCCGCGCCGCCGCTCATCGCTCCCCGCTCACCTCCTCTCCGCCGCTCGGGTCCGGCGCGCGCGAGCGCGTGCGCGAGGCGACGCCCTCGCCGTTCCCGATGACCGCCTCGCGTATGCCGCGGCTGATGCGGCGAATCACCCCGTCCGGCCGCGCGTCGCCCCCTCGCGGGGCATCCGCGTTCGGACCGGGCTCCGCGCGTTCCGCCGCGCGCGCCTCCTCCGCCGGCGTGGGCGCTTCGGCGACGCCCGGGAACCCCCGCTCGATCTCCACGACGAGCGTGTCGAAGTACTTGTGCGTGATATCGGTGAGGCCCGCGAGCTTCCCGCGGAACGCCCCGAACTCGGCGGCGTCGCGCGCCTCCGTGAGGAACGTCTCCAGCTCCGTCTCGACGGCTTCCGTGAGCCGCTCGAGCGTCCCCTCGGCATCCGCCTGCGCGAACTCGAAGAAGCGCTTCTTCGCGCTCTCGTCCTTCTCGAAGCGGTAGTACCCGAACCCGTACGTCCACTTCAGCACGCGGCGGCACTCCGCGATCTGCGCGAGCGCGTCCGCGATGAACCGCAGCTGCGAGGGCGGCGTGTTCTGCAGATCGCCGAGCCGGCGCGCCTTTCTCGTCTCCCACTCCTCGCGGTCGGCGAGCGCTTTTCGCTGCGACGCGCCGTGCGCCGCCCACCGCTCGTAGTAGTGCGTGTACCGCTCCAGCGAGTGCTTCGCCGCCTCTCGCTTCGCCTCCTCCGCGGAAAACCCGGGCGCGCCGCTCGACTTGGCGCGCTCGTAGCGGTTGCAGGCGTAGTACCCCCCGGTGCGCTCGCCGTGGTCCGCCCACGCGCCGAGGCACATCCAGCAGAAGTCGTGCTTGCACTGCGAGCACGTCATGTGCATGCACCCGGTGCTCTTCTCGATCGGCCGCGAGCACCGCGGGCACGGCTTGGTGTGCGCCAAGATCCAGCGCATGTTCTCGCTCTCCGCGCTGTTCTTCACCAGCCACGAACGCACGGTGGCGCAGTCCACCGGCCGGTGCGCCTCCTCCGCGCAGGCCCAGCAGAAAGACGCGCCGCACGCGCAGGAGACATCCGCCGCGCTCGTCGGGCCGACGGCGCTTCCCGACGCGACCTCGACGGCGCGCTCGCACCCGGGCGCGACGCACCACTTGACGTTCGGGTTATCGTCCACGAACGAGCGCCATCTGAACGACGCGTGTTTCGCGCGCGCCGCCGCGGACAGCGACGGCGCCGCTCTCGTTTCGGCGGCGAAAAACGACTCGGGCACGCGCGTCGCGCACCCCGCGCGCGGGCATCGCGCGTCGAGGCACGCCGGGCCGTCGTCCACCTTCGCCTCGAGGTACCCGGACCAGCACTGCCCGCAGAAGTCGTGCCCGCACCCGACGTTGGTCCACGAAGTGCGCGTGAACGCCTCGAAACACACCTGGCACGTCTGATTCGTTTCGTCGGAGCCGCTCGAGCCGACGACGGACGTCGTCGCGTCGGTCGATCGATCCGACGGAGTCGGAAGGAGTCCGCTCTTGGCGCGCACGCCCGCCTCGTCCGCGAACCACGAGTCGTTCAGATGGTTCACGTTCCACTTGTGCGCGCGGAGCAGGGGCGCGGCCTCCTCCGGGGAAATCTGCAGCACCGCGGTGACCCGCGCCACGGCGTCGCGCTGGCGCTCGCGCACCTCCGCCGCGTCGAGGCTGCGAAACGCCACCGCGGGCGTCTCGTCCTCGCCCGCGGCGACGTCGCCGAACGTCTCCTCGTCCAGGACCAGATCCTCGTCCGCGTCCGAGCCGGACATCGCGTCGGAGTCGTCCGACGCGTAGTAGTCATCGTAGCTCGCGTCGGAGTCGCTCATCGCGCCGCACCCGCGCGCGCTCCTCGACTGGAGGCCAGATCTCGTGCGGTAGCTTTTCTTCATAACAACGACCCGGTCGACCCTCGGACGAGTTGGGACGCCCACCGTCGAGGCCACGAGTTTCGTTTTCGAGAGGGGTACTTGCGTCGAGGTGGCCACAGCTGTGCGCACGGGACGCGTGCCGTCGACTCGACGAGATGTCCTTCGACTTCTTCAACCAGAACCAGGCCCCGCCTGGAGGCGGCGGCCCAGCGCTCGGCCCAAACGGCGAAGAGAGTGCGTGCGCGACGGCCGTCTCTCCTCGCGATCGTCGTCGCGTCCGATGAGACGCGATGAGGGTGCCCACACCCGTCCGCGCAGATCCGAGACTGACCTGTCGTCGTTACCCTCCCTTCCTCTCGCCGGGCAGTCCTGCTTGACGTGCAGTGCGGCCGCATCGACATCCAGGGCAAGACCATGGTCCCGGACGAGCGCCGGGGCAAGCTCCGCCTGTGCAAGGACACGGACGGGCTGACGCATCTGCAGTGGGGCACGAGAGCGCCCGACATGCCCTTCACGCCGGAGGAGGATCTGCTCGTGTTCCCGCACGAGGCGGAGATGAAGTTCATCCCCAAGCCGGGCGTGTTCGTGATCAAGTTCCCGGACGACCCGGCGCGTAACATGTTCTTCTGGTCGCAGCAGCCCGACGACGCGGAGAAGCAGAGCGACGAGGCGCTCGCGGCGGACGTCAACGCCGCGCTCAACGGCGAGAGCCCGGAAGCCGCCACGCGGCGCGGCGACCCGGTGGCGCAGCGCGCGCGCGCCGTGCGGCGGGCGGCGGCGGCGG
>MDSV01073957.1_pt1 | contig 13244 bp, 14 predicted proteins | sample 810851 | NCBI WGS metagenome assembly MDSV01 (sample SAMN05326640, study PRJNA326480) | marine metagenome | isolation source: seawater | place: Atlantic Ocean: North East | collected 2012 | reverse complement strand
TCTGTCATAAGATGTGTATCAACTGTGACATCTGTAATAATTTTTGCATTGTCTGTAACATCTGGAAATAGATAACTCTTCATAACAAAACTTAGTGTCCAAATAATTGAACGTCTTGTTGCAAAATCACCCTCATAAGTATCCTCACTTGTAACAGAGTTGAGAATTAATGGAATATCCATCTTTATTCCCATTGAAGATACAAGTGTCATACTGACAGTAAACTCTGGTGTGAAGAATGGAAGAATTTGTTCTAAAATTTGTGTTCCATCTTCAGCATTCTTAACAAAACAATATAGTGAAAAATCATAATTATAAGGAACAGGGTTAAATTGTTTCTTTAAACCAGTAGTTCCTGTTTTTACATTTCTACCCATTGTATTCAGTTTTCTTGTTCCATCATATGTCATTGCAGTCAACTCAAACCCCATCCTTGGAACAGTTAGTGCAACTTTAGGATTAAGATTAGGATCACCACTTATACGAACCAGCATTTTGTCTTTTGGTCCATAAGAAAGAGGAATTTTTAATGATTCAGTTACAACACCAGAAGAATTTGTCCTGCGTACTTCTATATTATTAAACAATGTTCCAAATGCAACCACCATTTTGCGGCTGATTTGATGATAAAAATATGTTCCAAACATTACGGATTATCTCCAAATGGATTTGATTCACTAAAGTCAAATACAGAATCAGCATCAATCTCAAATTGTTTGTTACTTGAAACTTGATCTGACGTTGAATTGTCAATTGTCTGTAGAGTTTCTGATGTTTCAGTAGTTGATTGAGAAGATGAATATGTACCAGTTGCTAAACTATCTGCACCTGTGATTATTTCACCAACCGAAAAGTTACCAGTGAGATTGATAAGATAAAGATATTTTGTTGATGCATCCCATCTTGCAACCTCTGCTGTTTTGGATGATGTTCCACCTGTGACAGTTTCACCCTCTGTAAATGTTCCAGAAACGGACTCAAGTTCAAATGTACGGACAAGAGATTGTTTCTGTTCAATGACATCTACCTCTTCAACACCAGTATCCAACTTTTCATCTGAGTAAGTAAAGAGTTCACAAGTCAAGTCAAATGTGGGAAGAGCTCCTGTCTGATAAAAAGGAGTTTCGTGCTCAACAAACATGATCTGAAAAAGTTTTTCTGTCAGGGGAAAGTAAATAAGGTCACCCTCTTTCGGACGAACACCAATGTCAAGTCCTTCCCAAGCTCGTCTTGCAACCGAAAACACAATCTGGTCACGTATTTCCAAACCAAACTTTGATATTAGATCGCCCTCTCCTTCAAATCCGTCTACTGACTTGATATACATTTCAATAGAGTAAGCGTCTTTGTATTCTGAAATGGAGTCTTCGCCAAGAATTGTGTCTTCATTGACAAGTGTTCTTGGAATATAATTTACATCGTGTCCATAGATTTGTATGGACTCTGTGACTAAGGAGTGAAGAAGTTCTTGTTCATTCCTAGCGTCAAAGTTGCGAAAGTAAGTATTTGTTGGCATTTCATCCTACGTAGAAGTTGTCTGGGAGTTGATATCGCATTTGCATTTCTTCTTCAAGTTTTTCTACTTCAGTGTTACCATCATCATAAATTTGTCTTCCATTGAGAGTCACACCGCCTGGTAATTGAACACCCTCATATTTGATAAGATTTGCACCCCATTGTTTCTTGAAGAGAGAAGTGACATATTTCTTGAGAAAAATATCGTTGAAGAGTTCTGTGTAAGTAGAACCATCTATTTTCTTGAACACAAGTGCTATGATTGCATCTCCGATTTCAGTTGCAGTATCCCAATCCATATCAATGTATAGTTTGTCTGTCAAACGATTGAAACGAATTTGTCTTGTTTCTGCACCACTAAAAACTTGATTGAGTAGAGAGAGATTTTGCCTACTCGTTACATAGTTTGAAACCTGTCCACCAGAAAGAAGATGAGGTAATTCATTCAACCGAAACTGATATTCAAAAGAAAACATATCATTAGACGAAATACCCTTACTCACTGGAAGGATGTCTTGAACTCCAATAATTGTATCATCAAGAGTAAGTGCTTTTGTATCGTGATTTCCAAACACAACACCACCAGAGGATGCAACTACACCAGTAGCTCCAGAACTTGAACCAGTAACAGTCTCTCCTGCAACAAAAGTGTTTGCGACTGTATTTGCAGCACGAATTCCGTTTCCATCTTTATGTTCTTTAAATTTTAGAACAGTTGTAGAAGTGACATCATGAATTTTTGCAGTTGCATTTGATGTTCCACCAGTAATTTTTTCACCATCTGTAAAAGTTCCAGTAGAAGCGCCAGCAAAAGTTAGTGTACTTGGGGTTACTAATTCTACATGAAATGCACGTTCTGTTCCATCAAAGTGATATTCTTGAAAGTACTGAATCGCTTCGTCAATTATATCATTCATCTGTTCATCTGCAAGATTGACTTCAACAACTGGTTTTCCTAACTTACGAAGTGCATATTCTTTCAATTCAGTTGTAGATGCTGGTTGTGTTGATGACATATTTCTTATCCGTTGTTGATTTCAGCAGATGGACTTATTGTGATTAGACCTTCTGCAAGTCGTTCTTTTATTGTTCCACCACTCTGTGTGTAAGTGAGTGAATAGAAATACTTACCTTCTGCAAGGGCTGCGGTTTGAGTTGCAGTCAATGAAAAAGTGCAGTTTGAACCTGAAACAGAAGTAGTAAATGTTTGGAGAGTGTTTGCGTATGCAAAGTTTTTGATGATTCCCCCTGCAACTGTCCCAGAGGAAATTGTGACCGCTGCAGAAGAGTTATTCTCTGCACCTATTGTCTTTTCAAAAGTAGCACCTTGGTCTATGGTGTAGTTTTGAACCTTCTTTTTGAGTGAAACTGCCATGGGTATCCGTATTCATAGATAATGGTTTTATTTATTACTATTTATGAATGCAGAACTTTTTATATTTCAATTTCAGGTAGTATACTAGGATTAATCGTAATATTAAATGATATAGTTATTCTATTTGACTCTAAAGTATTATCATTTGTTGAATGGTTAAGATTAGGAGAAAAACACACGCATTCACCAGTTCTATATGGAACCTTTATTTTTGTCTTTTGATTCATTATAATTCTTTGTATAGATGGTAGTTCTTCAGAGGACCAAAATAATAAATCCCCATGACCATCCTCCAATCTTATTGCATAAGTACCACTCATTATTGTGTGCGATGGATTTTCATCTAATGGTTTCATATTTACTTGTAACGGATCATGGTCCCTTTGATGATTGTGTGTATTCATATTATCATCTTTAGTACTTATGTTTACCCATGAAACAAAATTATAATACCTTGAATCATTGAAAGGTTTTGATAATGTGTTGTTTAGAAATTTGTAAACCTCTGATTTTAGAATGCTCAACCAAGGTTCATTAGGATTAAATCTTTGACTCATAAATGTTCCAATTTTTGTTCCAGACCAAACAGAAATTGAATTATTAAATAGAGTCAAATACTTTATATTTTGAAGCGCTTCTCTGTTAAAATTTTCATAATCGTCTAATTCAAATTTATAGTATGAATCAAAAACCAAGTGATTTTTAACCAAGTTCTTCATCACTCAACTTTACATCTGAATAATCACGATCACTTTTACCTTCTATTACATCAAGAATATATTGTTTATCACAAATATGAAGAAAATACCAATCTTTAAGTATTTTGTTTTCTTTTATTGTCATGGGATTTATATCGCAATTCCATTCTAAACCTAAGTCTTGAGTAGATAATCCTTCTTTTAAAATACAATAGGTAAACAGGGCTTCATTTGAGTAACGAATTGTATTATCTGTTAAATCATAATTTTTTTCAAATTCTATTACACTTAGTTTGGGAACATTTTTTTCAAGGTGATTAAAATAATTTAAACTTTCGTATTGATCTTTGTTTATACCTACCAATCCAGTATTATAATTATACATTAAATCTTTGTAATTGTTACCATCAAAATTATAAATTATTTGATTCACATTGCATAAAAAGTTGGAAATATATGCTTTCCTTGAATGAGGCATAACTTCATATTGACCATCAGCGAATTTGTTGTAAGATTTTTTTCTTATTACTATTCCTTTTGAAAAATCGTAAGTCTTAAAAATATTTGGGGGAGTTTTAGTTCCATATATGACATCAAAATCCATGTATAAAACATTGTCATATTTTTCTGCAAATATTCCCATTAACCTTATCTTATAATATTGAATAATATCAAAAACAGAAACATAAGGAAATTTCTCTTTCATTTCTGGAAGCCATACCTTATCAAAATAGTCATTGTTTTCAACTAGAATAAAATCAGCTTCACACTTGTTTGCATAATCAATCTTATCTTGTAAAAAAATATCTTTGTAGTCAAAATATAAAGACGAACACATTGGATCACAAGGGCCATTATCATTTTTAATATCAAACTTGATTAAAAGAGAAAATATAAGATTATTCATAATATCTCCCAAACTCATTATAATATTGTAATTGTGTTTCCCATTCTTGGGTACTATCACAATTTTTACATTCTAAAAAGTTTTGTCTTTGACCAGATTTTAATTGTTGTCTATAATGATTTAATAATCCATGTTCCCAAATTTCAGCAAAGTTTTTTTGCATAATATTTCCAAAGTTTCTAATCACTTTCCAATCATGACAACATAAATTTACATCACCATTGTAATTTATAAATGTTTTAAAATACAAATAGTAACATGGCATCTCAAAAACATTCATCAACGCCATATCTGAATCTATGTCTGGTTCATGGTCTGATGAAAATCTATCAACATCAAATGGAACTGATCCTCCCCTATTTGTTAGTCCATAAAATTTACGTTCTTTATGTTCATTTTCATCAATTGTTTGTCTGGATGAAACAAATCTTATTGATGAATAATCCTTATATTTAATTTTCCAATCCTGTTCTTGTTGAGATCCATCATAACAATTTACCAACATCTTTTCTTGTTCTGTTTTAAGATCAAGTATATTATCTAATTGTGTAATGTGTTTTTCTAGTTTATCTCCATTTGTTATAATTCTCATGTACTTATCATATTTGACTGACAATTCACAAATTTCATATAAGTATTTTCCAAGCAAAGGTTCACCTCTACCAGCCATAGATATAAAATTTGTATATGGTTCAGTCTGAATGAATACCTGTTCAGCAACTTCAGGAGTCATATGTAAGTTCAAATTTTCATAACCATGACCTCTAGGACAAAAGAAACACGTTCTATTGCACAATTCTGTTATGTTTATTTCTACACGATTAATTTGCGGTTTCATCAAAATATTTTTTTAAAGTTGGTTTATGAAGACCATGAAACATGAAATGATCATATGTTCCAGAATTCCACTCGTAACCTATGTCAATCGTTGGTACATTATTTTTTTGTTGAGAATAGGTAAAAATTATTTCATTTGAATATATCTCTATTCTGTTACCTGTTATTTTTTGTATAATTTCAAATTTATTTTTGTTTATTATTGGAAGTATATATTTCAATTCTTCTAAAAAATTTAGTTTGAGATAAAGATGTTTTGATATACCAATTACACCAGTATTATGTGATAGTAGTTCATTATTTGGTTTATTTAACAATTCTCTTGCAATATAACCTTTACGAAAAACTGAACTTGCATTTAATAAGGCATCTTGATCTGCATCAGTAGAACCAATGTCTTTTCTTATAGCAATATATTTTTTTACGTCAAACTGATTAAAGAAATTGTAAATGTTAGGGCCTGGTATGACATCAAAATCTAAGAACAATACCTCATCATATTCTTCACAAAATTGACCCATAAGTAAAATCTTATAATACTGAATTAAATCAAATTCAGTGACATATGGATATTTTTTTCTTAAATCATTTGCAAAAATTAAAAACTTTGAAATGTCTTCTTCTAAATGATAATCTGATTGACAAAAATCAGCATATAGTTTTTGTTTTTCTTTAATGATGTTTTTGTATTCAAAAATGATACCACCCATTTTGTGGCACAATCCGTTATCATTTTGAATATCTAATGTAGGTAAAAGGATAGATATAATTACTTTATTGTATTTCACATTTCCTGAAACAAGTTTTGTTAGTTTTCCATGTATCAATTATATTTTTTTCTACTCTCTTGTAGTTTAGAATAATATCATCAAAACCATTCTTATTTAAATTTATATTAAAGTCTAAAACTGGAAATGAATTATGATCTAGTCTTTTGTTTTCATAAAAATCACTACCTTGCCAACAACATGGTAAGACATCACCTTCACAAGTTATGAATATACTTCTTTCTTGTAATTTACATAATGACCTTTTTTCATATTGTTCTGAAATTTTAACAGGTTTTATATGAGGCAATTCTTGTCTAAAACTCTCTAGTATTTCAAATTTTTGAAACCCTAAGTCAAAAGATAATTTTTTTACTTTATTAAGAACGTGATAATTGTGTTCAAATGGTATGAAAACCCACTTAGCTTTTCCACCACTGTTTATATAAGATTTTGCATTTTTAATTATTTTGTTGTAGTTGGTTTTCACTCTGTAGATATGATTAGTGTTTTCATCGCCATCAATATGAAAACTGACTACTAAATTTTTTAGTTTACCCAAATCGGACCATAACCTTTCACTTTGAATAGACCCATTGGTATTCACATTTACAGAAATATTTTTGTTATTTAAAAAATTTATTATATCATAAATATCATGATGAATCATGGGATCACCCAAATTACCACATAATATTACAGATTTTACATCCGTATATTTTGAAAAAACAACATTTTTTATATGTTGAAAACTTAAATCATTTTCTCCTTTATAATTACCTATTGTCCGAGTACACATTGGACATTTAGCATTGCAACGATCAGTAAGTTCAATATCTAGTTCTGTTATGGGTAAAAAATTTATTTCCACAATTCCTTGACCCATTTTTTATTTGTTTTGTCTTGTTTTGGATCTTGATGAAATATACAAACATTATAATCTGGTCTGTATAATTCAGGTTCATTATCCAAATAAAAATCTGACCCTTGCATATATGAGTAACAAAGACCCCTTTGATAAGTTTCGTATTTTACATTTTGCCAATGCATCCATCTATCATCTGTTGCATAATTATCTAAAATATATTGTCTATTATTGTCAAATTTTTCCCATATGTCTTTTCTGTTTTTCCAACTCATAATAGATGAATTATTTAAAATCTCTCTAGTGTCACCAGAAGCTTCCTCTGCACCAACAGAAATTTTTCCTTCTTTTTTTTCATCCTTCCAAAAACATTTAATCATGTGAAATTCTTCTTTCACAAATTGAGATATATCATTTTGAATGATAAGGTCCAGATCAAATGCAAGACATTGACCTAAATCCTCTTCCTTAAAATAATATAATTTATTCCACCATAACTCAAGATCATCATTTATTGGTATTACATTAACTTCTTTATCTAATCCATTCTCTTTTTCTGTAAAACAGTAAAATTTAAACTCATCATCACAATTCTTTTTTACCATTGAATATAAAATGTTTACAAAATCAGCACCATATTTGTCACCCCATTTAGTACATAGAACAGAAATCATTTTGAATGATCTAATTCATGTAATTCATCTCCATCCAAATATATCCTATTAGCTTGAGGATTAGTTTCCTGAAGAGTTCTTTCTGATGAAAATTTAAGATTTATAGATAGTCTTAGTTTGTTAGCATAATGATGAGTAAGACATGATATCTCATGGATTAAAAATCCAGAAAAAATTAACATAGAATTTTCTTGGGGAATATGTTCAAAACTTGAACCATCATCATTATAAATGGTTAGTCTACCACCATCTCTAGGTTGCAGTGTCATTGGATAATATAAAGCAACCAGTACGTTAGGATCACTATTTGAATAATACTCATCCATGTGTCTTGAAGCAAACATACCCGATGTTAGTGCAATCGCTCTATATGAAATACAAGACATTAATTCACCAGCTACGTTATTCATCTCTTCAGACACAGACAAAAGTAATCTTCTCCAAAAAGATTGTCTTTTATCTGGAAAAGTTACCCAATTAATAGAATCGGCAGTCCCTCTTTGACTTTCAGTTGAAAGTGCTCCCCATCTCCATGGCGTACCTTCACCATTTAATACATCTACTACATCATATGCAAACCCAAAAGGCATAAAATTATTATAAACTTTAATCAAGCCCATGGTGGTCCCGAAACCCAAGTAACAATACTATAACGATTACCTCTAGTAACTGGCGTCACTTCATGGAGAAAAAAAGAAGGAAATGCTATTGTACTACCCACTTCTCCATTAAAATCCTGACATCCACCATCCAATTTAAATGCCCCACCTTCTTCAGAATTTTGTAAAATTGTAGACATTGATATTTTTCTCCCATCAGTCTTAAAAAGTTGCGAATCGTCTTGATGTGGTTTATAGAATGAATTTTCTTGTTCTGTGTATTTACCAAGTTGTATTGTCACAGTTTCATAATCAATGTTGAAATTATAGTACACGTTAGCATAGACTATCAACCTCCACATTTCAAGAATCAACATTCTTTCATAGTCATTTTCCTCACGATTTAACTCTATTAATTTACATTTAGTAACTCTAATTTCAGGTTTGACCTCTTTGATATCATCGTCTTCCCAATTTACTACTGTAGCGTCTGTCAATTCTAATGAATCAATATAATTGATGACTCTTTGACACCATTCTTTGCTATGATAATCATTCCAAAAGTAATAATTTGATTTTAAGTAATCTTTCATTTTTCAAATATTTAATTGTCAACAGTAGTATCACACTCAAACCAACCTGTAGCATAGTATTTTTCAGACCAAGCTGCATTTCCTCTGTGTAAATGTGTACAACCTGCTGGCCACATGATGACTCTTCCCGCTTTAGGGTTTACTTTAATTCCCTGAAATTTAAATTCTGTTTCTCCACCATTTTCAGGTTTAACATCGTTGAAGTATATTATCCAAGTTAAATATCTTGAAGCATTATCTGACCCATGAGCTTGTTCAGAATGCCATGCATGATATCCCCCAGCTGGTGGTGTAACCTTATGTATTTTTAAGAACCAAGAGTGAACTAAAATTTTTATATGATATTTTTTTTCGTATAAATCATATGCAATTTGTAACCAATCATTTAGTTTTTTTGTAAGATCGTTATAATCATTTTTGTTGACAAACAAAGCTTCATCATCCCTCCCCAATCTACCATCTGTATAATGTCCATTATCTACAGTTTCATCTAAATGCAAATGATCATATCTTTTACCATTTCTTATTTCATCAATTGATGTATTGGTAAAATCTATTAAAGCGTTACAAGTTTCAATATCACCTATATCATAAACACCTATAAAACTTTCATTGTCTCTTGACTTTGGATAACAAACTTCAATATCAACATTTTCAATAAATGTAGATTTTCTTGGAACTGTTTGTTTTACCATTTCCATAATTCTTTTACCTCATTTGGTGTTTTATAGTTTTTATATGCTTCAAAAAAGTCTCTTGGTTCCACCCACGGACCAAATCTATTACTAGGATGTGAAAAGAAAAAATCCTTTACAAAGTTATAGTCTTCATCATTTAAATTGGAAATAAATTGATTGTTCTTAGATGTATCCAACATTCCCAGATAATAAAAAATTTGATTGAAGTTTTGTGGTCTAAATAATAAATCTTCATAGTTTAAATCGTCTTCTCTTAACAAACCACTATGAGACAGTAACTCTATAATTTCCATTAAATGGGGATAAGGAACCAAGTTATGTTTTACGTGTTTCCAAAAAGGTGTATCTTCACGATCAACCATATAATGAGCTTGTATAAATGCGGATAAATTTATACACAACCTATCAAAATGATCATTCATCTTATTCTCAAATTGATCTGTGCCAAATCTACTTAAATTTCTACCTAATTGAATTGAAGATAATATTCCAGAGGTAATATTAGTTGCTTCCAATGGTTCAAAAAATTGAGAAGACAAACCTATTGCAGTAACATTTTTAGCAGTACATTTGTTTAATCTGCCAGCTTCAAATTTAATAATTCTATTAATATCTTGACTTTCACTATTATCAAAAGTAAGTACTTCAACAAGTTCTTTGAGACAATCAACATCAGTTGCAAAATCACTTGAATAAACATATCCCCAACCTATCCTTGATTGAACTGGAACTTTCCACATCCAACCATTATCCATAGCACGAGCGCCAGTATAAAAATCATTAAATTCTTTGTGTGTCGTTCTGAATGGCATAGCAAAATCAAGAGGTAAATGATTTTTATGAGATAACCACTGAATACCATCAAACTTTCTTATCAGCAATCCCTTCAATCCAGTACAGTCAACATAATAATCATAACTGTAATCTTGTGTTTCACATTTAAGTGAACTTACTCCATATTCCTCAAGTAAAACATCATAAACTGTATCTTCAATAATTTCTATGTTGCGTTCTTCTAGTTTAGATGCCAAAAAATCATTTAATAATTCAGTATCTAAATGCATTTGATTGGGAAGACCTATCCATTCATTGGTTTTTTCATTTATATAAAAACGTAAATCTTTATTATTATAAAATGAATGAAAATCCTTTACGTCACTATAAAGATATCTTTGCAAAAGGTGTTCTTTAGAGTAAAAATTTGATAATGATTCACTATTAATATTATGACAATAGTAACTGTCAGTCCAATTTGAAAATTTTACTCCATTTTTAAAGGTAGCATCACAATGTATAAAAAATTCTTGGAATGGAATTTGAACCAAATTGCAAAAATCAGACCAGTGTTCTGTTGTTCCCTCACCCACGCCAATTATGGGAATATTGGGAGAACGCATTAAAGTGATTTTATAAGAGGTAAGTTTTTGTAAAATCAAGGCACAAGCAAGACCAGCTGTCCCACCACCGACTATTAATATATTCATGATTTATATATGAGTGTTGAAGATTGTCCTATCTATTATTATTGACTGTTACGTTATTTCCTGAATAATTAGGTCCAGCAGCACCTCCATTTGCACCTGCATTGCCAGGATTGGAAGAACCAGTGTTTCCCGAATTACCATTAAATGCTCCTTTGTGTTGACCTCCGCCTGGACCAACTTTATCAATGTTTCCGTTTGGACCTGAAGAACTTATATTTCCTTGAGGAACACCTTGAACTGCATAGACTGACATTCTTCTCAAGCAATATTGATTTCCACCATTACTGTATACATGGGTATTATGAGTTCCATTAGTCATAATTAAAGCATGGTTTCCATTTATCATTCTTAAACGATTATTTCTATCACCAAAATTTACTCTTTGATGAGCATTATTTCCAAACATAGTTCCGCCGTAATGACCATTCCAACCACTCAATTGTGCTGAGTTTGAATGTGCAGCGTTTCCAGTAGCACCACTTACGGCACCAGTATGTCCACCAGAACCACCATTACCTCCTGCGCCGGGGTTTCCTGCTCCTCCTGCGTTTCCTGCTTGCCCTGGGTTGCCAGGGTTTCCATTTGCGCCAGGGTTACCAGCTGTTCCAGAATTTCCTGGCTGCCCTGGGTTTCCTGCTGCATGATTTCCACCTCCTTGATTTCCTCCTTGAAAATAAGGTGGAGCTCCTCCAAGATGCGAGTGTTGTCCGAAATTCCAATGTCCACCATTTCCACCCAATGCATTTTGACCAGAAGTAGACTGTCCTGCATTGCCTGGTTGGCCGGGAGTACCAGTTCCCCCACCACCTCCTTGACCACCACCACCTACAAATCTTCCTGCATTGATGTCACCCGCTCTCAAAAGAGTTGGATTGTTAAATGTAGCGCCAGGATTTCCAGCAGCACCAGCTTGACCAGCATTTCCAGAACCAGTTTGTGGTGCGCCGTTAATTACTGCGTTGGTATCAAAAACAGCAATTTTATTTGCAGTCCCAGATTGTGTTACACCAGCATTCATAGTTGCATTTACAACTGTTCTATGAATATGATCATCTCTATCTGACTGATTGAACGCAGATGTAATGTCATAGGCATTATTAGACCCTGCAACAGCGACTGTTCTTGTCCCTACTTTTCCTTTTAGATCGTTAAGGGAGATTGCACCAGAAGTTGGTACGCCTGAGTTGTATCCTGTTCCGTAATCTTTTACAAGAGCGCCCTCTCCACGCATATCTGTAAAAGGAGTTGCGGTATTGTTTGAATCCCTTGCAGAACTAGATGAATTATTTGTTATTGGATGAAATTCTGATATTACATCATCAATACTAATAGTAGTGTTAGGTGCAGTCATTATTTTTCTCCTAATTTACCTTTTAATTCTTTTACTGCTTCAATTAACAATGCGATTATTTTTTCGTATCTTACTGCAAGTGTTCCGTCTTCTCTTTCTGCAACTACTTCTGGTAAGACTTTCTTAATCTCTTGTGCAATAACACCGACATCATGTTTTCTTACAAAGTATCCGTCTTCCCCACCATGATCGTCAATATAATCTTTTGTCCAATCAAATTCTACTCCACTTATTTGACTTAATTTGTCAAGTGCATTTCCAATTGGAGAAATATTTTCTTTGAGTGCAATATCCGAAGAATAGTAAGCAGTGACGTTATTTGTTGCACGGATTTCTCCTGTTGTTCCAGAAGCGTCAGTTCCGACTCCAAGTGAAGTATTAATTTTACAAGAATCACCAACTTGAAGTTTTGCATTTGGATTTGATACTCCGATGCCGACGTTACCATCCGCTAAAATTGCCATTCTTAAATTACTACCACCAGTATAGAAATTTAAATCAGAACTATTGAGTGCCACGCCAGTGGAAGCAATACCAGCACCATCAGAAGAAGTTCCAGCAGTAAATAGGATCTTGGTGCCGTGACCAGCTGATGTGCTATTATTTTGTAAACGGAGTATACTATCAACACCACTTGTTGTTCCAGAAATGTGTAAATTAGTTGATGGAGAATTTGTGCCTAAACCAACATCACCACTTGCAACTGTCAAACTACCAGTTCCAGATATTGCTAATCCAGAAGCACCTGCTAAAATTAAATCATCCGCCGATTCATCCCACAACATATATGCACCAGATGTTGCACCAAAAAACTTCACATCGTGTCCTGTGTCATCTACACCGACTGTCAAAGTACCTTTGTGTGTCAATCCTCCACCATC
>MDSV01029110.1_pt1 | contig 13244 bp, 33 predicted proteins | sample 810851 | NCBI WGS metagenome assembly MDSV01 (sample SAMN05326640, study PRJNA326480) | marine metagenome | isolation source: seawater | place: Atlantic Ocean: North East | collected 2012 | reverse complement strand
CCCATCCAAGAAGAGAGATAGTTGGATATGGCAATGTACTAAGATAATAAGCGCCAATCTCCTAAGTCGTTAACTATCAACGGTTTACGGCGCGCCGCGCGCCGGAAGTACCTGATAATCAAGCACTTACGAAACAGCCGTACAAGTACCGCGCCAATGTGCATAGTAGTATAGTGCAATAAAATAGTTGAAGAAAAAGTTCGCTTTTTCTTGGTTTGTGTGCTATGTTGTATATATGAAAGTTAAGGTTAGAAAGACAATAATCATGCCAAAGTCGCGCCCCATGAAGCGCAGAAATAAGGTTTTGCCACGCAAGGCAAAGCACAAAAAAACTTTGCAATTCGCTTGACTTTTAACCCAATACGTACTAGTTTAATAATATGAGTTCATTCCAAATAAAGTTCAGAATCAAAGAAGTTAATGCCAAGCTCGCACGAGCTACCGACTCGCAAGAGATCGCCCAACTGAAGAAGGATCTTCAAGATTGGAAGAACATCCTCCATGATGTGCAAATGCAAGAGTTTGAGGATCGTGTAGGCTTCAAGTCCATGGAGCAAAACCATGGCGTGTGGGGTGAGCGCTAATCTTAAAGCTTGACTTTTAACAATAACTAAACTAAATTAATAATATGATTAAATACGTTCTCAAATCAATAGAAAATAAAGCAGGCGCATTGTGGTGCGTGGAGTCTATGGCTCTATCAAAGAAGGATGCTGAGAAGCTACTTCGTAGGAGAGCCGCGTCCAATGATGGCTCTCGTAGGTATGGGCTTTTTACCGCGTAAGCTATGGACTTAATAAGAAGGAAGAAATTGCTCTTGACTACCTCGTCAAGTGGGGATGTCATAATTGCCGAAGTTGACGCAAAACATCCCGAAGAAAAGAATTGCTACTTTGTAAGTGAGGCTTTTGTGCAAGTAAATGTTGAAAAAGGTAACTTTACTGATATGACTGGAAAATTGGACTATAACGGCAGAATCTATGTAATGACTGATTAAATAATTGCACAATACGACAATCGCCTAAGTCGTTGATAATCAACGGTTTATGGCGCGCCGCGCGCTGTAAGTGCTTGATGTACAACAACTTACGAAAAGTTTAAAAAAAGTGAAAATAAAATTTGACTTTTAGCTAAAACTGCGCTAAATTATATATATGATTAAGAATAAAACATTTATAGCAAACGTTCACGTCTCATCTATAGAGAGAGAAGAAAAGCTCCCTTTGTGGAATACTCACATGAATACTTTTGTAGATACTCACATGACCAACAACATTTTTGAGGTTCAAGCTGAAGATAAGCACGAAGTCAGAAGAAAAGTCAAGGCTCTCGTTAATAAGCTTCAAACCAAAGTTCAGTTTAAACGTGGCTTTGTTACCAAGCAAGGTGATAATGCGACTTGGTACATTAACAGGATAACAGAAATAAAAGCAAAATAAAGTTTGCAATTACATTAAAAATCGTTTACATTATAGGCATGATAAAGATAGAAAAAAACAGAAACTTCTCAAATTGGTTTAACGTCCTCGTAGGCTCTTTTATAGTTGAACAAGTAACTTGCCGAGCTAAAGCCTTAAGAATTGCAAATAAACTTTGCGAAGAAAGAAAAGAAAAAGGTTTTTCCTTTGAGGGTTTCCCGATGATGAAGGGCGAAAAATAAAGCTTGCAATTACATTAAAAATCCTTTACATTATAAACATATGAGAAAAGTAACAGAAATAATCAAACGCGCCTTTTTAAATGGCGAATCTAAAAAAGTCGGTAACACCGAGACAGACGGAACTTCAGTTTTCCTCCATGGCAACGAAATTGTGCGCCGTGACCCTAGCGGTTTAATCTTCGCAACTCTTGCGGGATGGAATACCCCAACGACACGCGAACGCGTCAACGGGATTACGGGAATGAACTTTCACCAAGTCAATTTCTGCGCTTGCCTAGATGGTGAACCTATCAACGAAGACGATTGGTTTGTGCAATGTCATGACGGAACAAGTCAATCATTGCCTCCAGCGCCTCTGTCAATAGCAATTTAACAAAAAGTCCTAAGTCCTTGATAATCAAGGGTTTAGGGCGCGCCTGCCGGCGGAAGCCGTTGATAGTCAACAACTTACGAAACAGTTGGACAAGTCCCGCGCCAATTTAACTTTTATACTTTGTGAATGCCGGAATTGTATATATAGTAGTAAGTCAACTTTTATACATAATATAAATGTGAATAACTTTACGAAATAAAATTTGCAATTAACCCATGCACGTGCTAGGTTGTATGTATGGATAAAGGAATTGAGATTCTTAAAAAGGTCAAAGCTGATCTTTTTTGGTGCGAACGTCGCTTGCGCGAGTCAACCGATAGCGTCGAGAAAGAAATCCTCGAAAAGCTAATTGATCAAAATAAGTCTTGGCTTGCCGAGTGCGATTTGCTGAACAAGCTTGCCATGCAAAATAACTGCAAGAAATAATTTGCTTTTTAGCCTTTAACGTGATACTTTATATATATGAATAAAGAAACAGAATTGAAAGAAAAACTCCACCGCTCACAGCAAAGAATTGCCGATTGGCATGCCTTGCGCGATCATTGCTCACTAGGCACAGGATACGTTGACCTTCAGCTTAAATGGGAAGATCTTCGCATAGCTAAAATACAAGCTGACCTTGAAAAGCTTGATCAAAATAATTGTAAAAAATAATTCGCTTTTTTAACTCAACTACGTTACTATATATACATGACAGAAATGGAAATCTTCGCTCTCGAATCTCGTATCGAGTCAATCAATAACGCTATTGCGCAAATGCGCAGAGATGCAACTCCTGCAACCGATGCCAATGTCGAGATGGCAATCGAAGTTCTTGCACTCCCCGAACTTGAAAAAGTCGAGGCTCAACTTGTCGAGGCAAGACAAAAGTCTGCCGATATGGACAAGTTTCTCAATAACCCAATTTTTACAAAAAGGAAATAATAATATGAAAAGCAAATTCAAAAAGGGCGACGTCGTCGTAACTCGTTGCAAGAAAATTTATCAACTCGTTGACGATCCAATCGATCACCCATCATGGGGCGCTTGCGCTAATGTCCGCAAGTACAGAACCAATGTTGTTCATGGCATCCGCCTTCGTGATGTCCGCCATCATCCGTTTTTCTCAAAATAAAACTTGCAAAGATTAAGCAAATCGTTTACCTTTATAATATGGAAAAGATAGATTCACTCGACCAAACCGCTCACGCCTACGGGATCACCGATCTCGAAATTGAACAGCGCGAGGCTGTTCTTCAGGAGATTGCCGCGCAGCAAGTTATCCGTCAGAGGATGCTTGAAGATGAAGACCGCCAAGCTTTGAAAAAGTTTTCTGAAAACGAAGACATAGATTACGGCTTCCATGATCAGTATGATTTCTAAAACGTATAAAAGTTGAGTTACTACAATGTATAAAAGTTGAGTTACTACAACATATAAAAGTCCGGAGTTAAAAGTATAGCCAGTAATTACCTAAGTCCTTGGTAATCAGGCACTTCCGGCGCCGGGGGCGCTCTAAGTCGTTGACTATCAAAGACTTACAAAAATGTGTCATAAGTCGTTGGTGGTCAGGGGGATGGGGGAAACCCCCAAAAGGGGGTATATTTGCTCTATATTTGATCCATATTTGAACAGCCCCCGATTAGCTCTTGGTTATCTTAACGATAATGCCTTGAGCTAGTTTGGTATTCTTTCGCAACCAACTACGTAACTTGTGACAAGTCTTTGAAGTTGGATGATGCCCAAACGTTTCCCCATTGCTTGCTACGAAAGTCCATCCGTGAGATGTTTCTTTAACTTCTGAAATCTCGTTGCATTTGTGTAATGTTTTCATTAAAACCTTTAAGGTTTTAGAATGATGCTTTGCTCCACTCATTGCCATAATTTTGTCCTCCTAGTTTCTAATTAAATCTGACCACATGATATAAAAAACAAATGCCCAAGGCAAGAATAAAAGTACATCCCAACTCATGAGTAAACTCCTTTCATTTCATCAGACAAACCAATCTCTTGATCTTCTTCGTCAATGTCTTCGGCTTCATCGCTATGAAGGAATTGAGATTCGTCCTCAATGTCTTCTCTATGAGCATCAAGTAATCCATGCTCTGTGACTACATCCTCAGTTTTGATCTCTGCGATAAAATTCTCTACCGATTGAGATGGCGCTATTGTTTGTGAGTTTTCGACTGCTTTGGCGATAACTGCGATTCTTTGTTCTGTGGTTAATTCCATAATATATAATGTAGTTTAGTTTTGTTGATTAGTCAAGGTCTAAATCTTTTCTATGTTGATCTCTTAATGAATGAAGTAAATTTACCCAAGCAAAGTCATTCAGTTGAGCTTGATGCATAAGTTGAGTGACTTGCAATGGAGTTTGATGAGCAAGAACATCATCATAGAGAGACAATGGAAGCATGGTATCTCTATCTTGAAACCACATTGCAACTTCGTAAGTGTTGTCGTTAATGTGACCATACAAGCCCGTTCCATCGTTAAGGTTTTGAACAACTGAGATCGTGAATTGATCAAAGTTATCCTTGTCTCGTTGACCGAAAGAAAGCTTGGCTTGACGAGCCTTGCCTTGCGCGAATCCTCCATGTTGACCGAAAGTCAAATCATCGAAGCCTTTTAGTTTAGTATCGTTCTTAATCATATAAATACAATAAGCTAGTTTTGCTAAAAACACAAGAAAAAACTTTCACTTTCTTTCATTTTGTCATAAGTTACTGATAATCAATAAGTTATGGCGCGCGGCGCGCCCTAAGGCGCTGATGATCAGTTACTTACAAGATCTTCTTTTTGTTCTCTAGTCTTTTTTAGCTCCCAACTAATATCATAAAGATATTGACTGACATAGTCTAGTGATCCCGCTATGCTTCTCAGTTCTCCCTTGAGATCTCTGTTTTCTTTTCTTAACTCGTATAGTTCATCTGATAGCCCCTCAATGGCTTGGGTAATCGAACAAACTTTTTCTAGTTTTCTCTTTTGAGCTTCCATTATCTTATTCATCGCTTAATCCTAGAGCCTCTTTTAGTTGATTGTAATGAAGAGAAGAAACAAAAACTTCTCTAACATAGTCTTGATCTAAATCTTCTACTTGTTTAATTCTGTCAGCTACATGGCAAGCAAGCGCCTCTTCTCTAGGCATACCTCCCCACTTAATAACTAACCTCATTCTTGGAAATTCTTTGGCTAGAACCTTTAGTTGTTCTGAATCTACAAATCCCCAATGTGCGACAATGTCTTTTAATACTTTCATAGTTTTGATACGTCGTGACCTGCTTTCCTCATGTTATATAGCGCCTCTGGACGCGTCATGTTAAATCTAGACATAAGATACATAAGTAAATCATGTCCTGTTAGTTGTTGGTTTCTATCTGTCATAAGTATAAGGTAGTCTAGTTTGGTTTAATTGTCAAGGAAAAAGATGAGAGCCAAGTCGCCACACTTGGTAAATGCTAAGATGTCTTGCTCGGTCATTACTGACTCCGCATCCATCCATACCGCCCGAATCCATTGGTCAACCGCTCGCTACCCACTCGGCATCTGGTCTTACGACTTAGGCTCACCGACCTTAGCTTCGTCCGTTGTATGGAAACCCGTTAGGCAGTACAAGGTAAGGCGTTGTACTACACTCTCAAAAGGCGTGCCATATGGGGAGGGAGTTGAACCCCCAAGAGGATAGATTGCTCTGCAAAGCTCACCTCTCTTATCTTCCGCTGACTTGCAGATCAGTTAGAACCCATTGGCATATAAATTGATTATCTAAAGAACTATAAATACAATAAACCCGATACCTAACAATTGCAAGAAAAAAGTTCAGTTAAATTGCAGTTTGTCATAAGTCATTGAATCTCAATGGTTTGTGGCGCGCGGCGCGCCCTAAGGCGCTGATAGTCAATCAGTTACGAGACTGCCGTTAAGTTCATTAATTAATTCATCAAGTCTTGGCAAGTCAAGAGCTGAATCATTCCAAGCGACCCCGTCAGGAGTTTGAAAAGATATTGGCTCGCCATCACTGCATTCTTTTAAGCCGTCAACGAAGTCTTGATAATCCCGGCAGTCTCTTGCGAAATGATAAAGACCTTCGTCATTGTTAATCCATAATGCAACATTCCAAGTTGCTCGATTTTTCCATCCATTATAACTCATTACTCTGCTTTTCCTATGGTATATGGTGAATGCTCTTTTAGTCTGTCCATATGAGACTCAAGTTGCTGTATAAGAGAAATTGCTCCCTCTATTGGTCGAGGAGAGAAACTCATTGGCTCTCCGTTTTTTAATATAATATACATAATTAGTTTTATCGGTTTACGATTTCTCCAAGATAATTGACATGAGGAATCTTATGCCTTCTTGCTTCAACCTTTGCAAGTCTAAGCGCTTTGGTACGACTGCCAACCTCATCAATTAACTTCCCGAAGGAAATGACTTGAAAAAATTTAGCAAAGTTAGGATTTTGTCTTACTGATATCATAGTATAAATGTAATGTAATTAATGTTAAAAGTCAAACTTTTTTTAGCAAAGTCTAAAGAGAAAATCTTCAAAGTAATCAGGCTCAAGCCCGAACTCTTGAACGAAATCATTCTCCCAAGTAAATGGATCACCACCATCGACAATATCAGCTTGCATTGACTTGAAAAAAGTTACAACTTGTTTGACCGCCTCGGCTTGAGTTAAACCATCACGGGACATTAGGACTTTTACTGTTTCTTTCATATATACATAGTAAGGCGCTTTGTTAATTATAGCAAGAAAAAACTTCAACTAAATTGCATTTTGTCGTAAGTAGTTAACTATCAGTTACTTGCGGCGCGCGGCGCGCCCTAAGTCGTTGACTATCAACAACTTATGTAAAACATGTGGATATAGAAAAGCCCCAAGGGGCGATTTTCCCTTGGGGCTCCTTATTTGGGACTATCCCATTTACTCCCTAGAAAGGATAGTCCTCTCCAACGACTTCAACACTTTCAGCTACTCCAACTTCTACAAGCTCGCCCTCTTCGACATTCTCAAGAGTTGGATTTATGTCAAACCCAACCTCACTATCAAGAACAGAATGAAGAGCTTCCGAACGTTGAGGCAAGGCAAGCAAGTTACCTTTGTAAACCTCAGTAAAAGCATTGTAAAGGCTATTCATATTCCGATCACGGAAAGCCTCATGATCGCTTGACTCCCATTGATCGACAACATCGACAACCTTAGTCTTGCTAATTGCACCTGCTTTATAGGCACGGATCACAAGATCATTGACTTGAGCATTTGTCAAATCAAAGTCTTGATAAGAAGCAATACGATTATCTTGCCCAACCCAAAAGTCAAACAACTGACCCAAAGTCCTAGAAATGACTTGGTCAAGGTCAGCAAAGATATTCTTAGTATGACGACGTGCCAACTTTACTTGGTTAGTAAAGATAAGATTGTCGCAAACGAAAGGAGCATCACCTGCGCAAAGTCCTGCAGGAAAGCATTTGTCATGCGCATTGCGAAGACCAATGATAGTGCCACGATCAGCATTCTCACGATTGGCATGAGTCACCTCAAACAAACCGAAATACCTCTTGCCGTCTCTTGCAAGATTATGAGACTCACCGACAACCTCAAAACCTGCATTGTCAAGATGACTGCGAGTCTTGTTAATAAGAAGATCATGCCCAATAGGCTGATAAGATACAGACAAAGAACCATCTCGATTCCTCTCCTTACGATACTCTACTTCTGGAGTAGTAACTGCTTGAACTTCTTCAAGAGTTGTGACTTTATGCTCACCCCCACAAATGCGAAGGTCAACTTTTTTCTTAGGTGTTTCTTGTTCGTTAATCATGTCCATAATATAATATAGTTTAGTGTTTTAGTCAAGGATTAATTTCTTGAATTTTCGTTTTGTTTGCCGTTTTGGATTTGCTCGAAAGCATAAGCCTTTTCGGCAATAGTTTGTAAAGTTGCGCCTATAATTCCTAGGCTATACTTTTGCTCATCAGTAAAATTCTCTGCATTAGGAAGAATCAATTCTTCTGCAAGATGCGCCATGCAACCCTCCATAGCTTGGAGAGCATTCATGTCTTCTTGTGGTTGGTAGTCGTCTTTAATATTCATATCTTTTTTTATGTTTTACTTTTCTATCTAGGATTTTATTCTTCATCTTATGAGGTCGAGCCTTAGTGAAGATCATTGTCTTTCTTATCTTTATCTCTCTCACTTTCATATATACATAGTAAGCTAATTTTTAGGTTATAGCAAGAAAAAAGTGAAATTAAATGCATTTTGTCGTAAGTTGTTGAATATCAAGGACTTGCGCCGCGCGGCGCGCCCTAAGGCGCTGATTATCAAGAGTTTATGCCTTCTTGAACAAATCCCGTTTCATCTTTCTTGGCAAGACCTTTTTCGATAAGACCAACGACTACTCCTTGCTTGTCAAGAAATCTCAAATCTGATTCATCACCATTGATAACATCAAAACCATTCCAAGTACTTGGCAATTGATCACGAAATACAACGGCAACATTGCCACCCAATTCCAAAACAAGTTTTGCAACCTTGCTATTAGTTTCTGAGCAAGAGAAAGTCAAATGGTAATTGCTTGGCAACTCACCATCGAGAAAAGCCTTCATTCTTTTAAATGACTTAGTATAATCATAAAATTGAGTTGAGCTATGCTTTTCAAAGATAGTCACACCATCTTCATTGATAATACTTTCCCATGCAATGTCACTCGTAAGATTAGGACGAAAGACTGCTTGCATACCTTTCTTTGTCGCTGACTTAATTGAAGAAGTAATTTCTTTAGATAGCTTTGCAAGGAAATCGAATCTTTCCTCGAAGAAAAGTTTTGTTTTGTTAATACGAGATGTTTGGACTGAATCCATTTGACCACGACCTGCCGTGTTAAGACAAGCCATAGTGCAACCTTTTGATCGCCAACGGCAAACCTCATACCCCGACAAATTTGCTGGAGCTAAGTGAATGCCTTTTGTAATGTAACCAAATGCTTCGCCCTTTGTAATCTTTGCATTACCCGCTGTAAGAAGTGTAGTTTTAATCATACCTATACTATCGCATACTATAGCCAATAGCGCAAGAAAAAAGATCGATTTAATGAAAGATAGTTGTAAGTTGTTGATTGTCAACTGTTTACGGCGCGCGGCGCGCCCTAAGTCGTTGATACTAAGTGACTTATGTAAAACTAAATCAATGCACAAAAAAAGCCCCCTTGCGGGGGCATATTTGCTATGCTCGCTTTTCTAATCGATACAATTTTTCAAGCAAGTCATCATGCAATTTCTTTCTCTCATACCACTTGCCTAGATGAACATCAGCTATTTCTTCTGAAGCTAACAAATGTCCTAGTTGGCGAATTTGTTCTCTCAGTTGTTCTAATTTCATGATTTTACTAATGAAATAATCCTATCGTAACGGAAAGAACGAACATGATTGCGATTAAAGCAATGCGCACGAAATCCCGCAACGGCAAGACCTTCTTTGTAATTGCCAAACTCATTCTCATGTTTTGGCTCGGTTATAGAATACATCTCTGTTCTCCCATCAAGAGTCCTATATACCAAGCTATACTTGGAAGGAAAGAGAAAGTTAATAAGTTTACGAATCATTTTCTTCATCATCATTTTCTAATTTTATTGGATTTTGGTTATAGTAATTGTATATGCCACAGGCTTCTCCTGAATCTTCGCAATGGTAGGCGATCATATCTTGCTCTGCATATGGATTCCAAGGAGTTGGTGACTCCTCGAAAAATACCATCCATTGTTCTGCTTCCTCGTCATATTCGGGAAGTCCTAATGGTTTCCCTATGCAAACTCCTTCTATGTAATTGTTCATGATTATAATAATAGTCTATTTTGCTTTAGGTGTCAATAGTGTTTTGAATTTTTCTATGAAATGTATAACGGCAAGAGCTTCTTCTCCACTTATCTTACCTTGACTCCACATCTCTCTAGCTTCATCATCTAATTGTCGTGCTACTTTTTCTATCTTAGTCATCTTAGCAAGGTATTGGTGAATCTTCGTCTGTTTCAATAGTTATGCAAAAATGAGACGCAAGCTCTTTAATCATTACATCATTATTGAAATAAGTATATGCGAAAGTTAAAAGTTGCTCTTGCTCTTCTCCCGTATGCCCGTCTCTCAGTTCGTCATATATCTCAAAGATATTCAAATTCCAATTCCATCCTTCTACTCTTGATTCTATCTGTGCTTTAGTCATTTTTAAATTCCTCAATTTTTTCTTCTAGTTGTTTTAATATAGATGCTTTGCTACCTTTGAATCCATATTCTTGCTTTAATATTGAATAGACTGATTGCCCACGTCGTGTCATCCCAAGTATCTCTAATTTAAGAGCGCCTTTAAGAGATGCAAGACGGAACATTGCAATCTGTTTTGGTGTGTCTGCTGTAATCATAAATATAATTTAACCCAATTCCTTAGAAACGTCAAGTTTTTTCTCTTCTTTTGCCATTCTTAATTCCTCGCATTCTGAAGCATATACATGGCAATAGGCATCTGCACCATTTTGCTTGATATACCATGGTGGTGGACTAAGAGGTTTTACTATCATTCCTAGGAAACCATGCTCCACGAAATACTTTAACACTTTACTAACACCGATTGAGTTTATCTTAACGCTAACTAAAGTTCCCACCGCAGGAACTCCTTTGTTAGACGACCACTCTAGCTCGAAGTAATTACTAGGATTATCTTTGCTCATTTCTTATCTTTTCGTTTTGATCATCTACAATTTTTGCAAGCTTCAGCAATTCTGCCGTAGCATTACATTTGTCTGCATGACACGCTTTTGGATTCTTCAACACTTCAGTCAAAATTCTGACTACTGCTGACCATTTTGGAGTTATATCTATCGTTCTCATTATGTATATATAATAGACCCATTATCCTAAAAACACAAGAAAAAAATGCATTCTAAGTGCATTTTGTCATAAGTTGTTGGTAGTCAGTGCTTTATGCCGCGCGGCGCGCCCGAAGTCGTTGATAGTCAAGGACTTATGTAAATCAGTTTTGAGCACAAAAAAATGGCCCCCTTTTACGGGGACCTTATTTGACTGAAATTCGTTTGTTATTAAAGTGGCTCTGTATTACCCGCCAACCATACTACAAATAAAATTCCAAATACAATAATTTCTACAAATAACATTTCATAATAATTTTGGTTTAATTTACTTAGCCGCTAGCACTTGCTTCGACTCCATTCTTACGAAGGGACTATAGTATACAGGTTTATCCGTATCACTGTCAACAAAAGACTCATACTTGTACGGGTTATAAGTTACCTTCATAAAGTCTACATGCCCGTCAGTCCATGTTTCATATAATGGAATTGGTGGTTTAAGATATCCATGGATACCCGCATGAACATTCTTTCTCTTCTCACGCAGCACCTTTTCTCTGCCCTTGCGACTAACCTTTAGGCTTGTCTCGTAAAGAAGTATAGGTTCCTCAGTACTATGGGCTTTTACTAGTCCGCCCTGCTTAACTGACCAGCACCCCTTATGCAGGTTGCGATAGACAAATACTTTTTTGCCATAATGAATGTTATATCTCTTGTCCTGTGGTTTTGTTTTAATCATGCCTTTATACTAGTCAACAATTGCCGGTTTGTCAAATACATTTTAAAGCGACATAAATTTAATCAAATTTTTATATAGTATAATAATTTTAATTTTACTATAATTTTTTTTCATTTGTTTTGCGCTTGCCTTATCTATAATAGTGTTATTTGAACGAAAATGCTTTGTAAATTTAATTTAATTAGAATCTAATTTATTTGGTTTAGCTTTATTTAATTTCTTTTGTATTTGTTCTTCAGCTACTCTCTTATCTTCCATCATATCATTTATATAATACATATTAGTGAATACATCCTTCACGTTCTGCCCTTCATTAGTGATAGCACTCAGATCTTCTTTAACCTTGTCTATCACACCCTCTGCAATGCCTATGGCATCGTCAAGAGTCATCTCGTCTCCTGTTTCCTTATTTAGCAGGATAGAATCCTGTGGCACTTCCTGCTCCATCGCAACTAACTCCTCTTTCAGCGCGATAATTTCATCTAATTTTAAGTTTATTTCTTTTGCTAAACTCATTAATATTGTTCCTGATTTTCTATGTATTTATATCCTGCCTCATTTAAAAGGTCAGTAAATTTAAGAAAGTCTTTATAACTCTCTGTTGAAAAAACCCAACTCCACGAACTTCTTGAGTAATGTGCCTCATACCACCTATTGTCGCTTACCTCGTAGTTAGAGCAATGCTTGATTATGTATCTTTTATTCATACCTATACATTAGCAAAGAATACAACACCTGTCAATTAAAAATTAGTATAGTTAAATTTATTAAAAATTGATTAGATTTAATTTGTCTTGGATGTAATGTGTTTAGTGTTATTTAAACTTTATTGAAAAAACGGGCGATTTATTTCGCGCCCCTTGGATAGAATGGTGGTAGCAGGGCAATGATATTTGGGTCGGCATCGGCAGGGTCTGCGCTTGCAAAAGAACAATAAGCTCTCTGCCCACTCATACCAAAGTCATCCCATACAATGTCTTCTACTAGGTATTGCGCGAAAACTTCACTAAAATTATCATCCATTTGTTTTTCTAGGAATGCAATACTATCTTCTTCTATACTCATCTTATTTGATTAAATTTAAATTATAATTATCTTATTTAGATTACACACAATAAAGTTTGCAGTTATCGCGCCTTATTTCATGTTTTTTTATTTGTATTTATTCTTATTTCGCCAAAACTCGATTCTAAATTTAGTCAAATTAAGTGCGATTAAATTAAATCAAATTAAAATTAATTACAATTAGTTTATTTAAGCGAAAATCATTCAAAATTAGTTAAAATTATTTCGGCTTAATTTCATTAAAATTTTAATCTAATGTAGGAAAACCAAATTTATTTCTCTTAATTTTATTTGTATTTATTTCGGCTTTATTTGATTCTTTTTTTGGTGGATTTTTTGCGCTGAATAATTTTGAATGAATTAAATCTATATAATATTTTATAAATTTAAGTCGCGCACCACCTTGACCCACTCTTCTCCACTTCACTCCACTTAATTTAAATTTCATCTCAATTCCCTTTATTTATGCACATTCTAGTTAATTTTCTTTATATTTATTTCTTATATATTCCTCTGTATTATTATATATATTCTAACCTCTTATTTCAAGTATAATTTTATTTAGT
>MDSV01041706.1_pt1 | contig 13247 bp, 11 predicted proteins | sample 810851 | NCBI WGS metagenome assembly MDSV01 (sample SAMN05326640, study PRJNA326480) | marine metagenome | isolation source: seawater | place: Atlantic Ocean: North East | collected 2012 | reverse complement strand
TAGGTATAGAAAATTCCGGTGGGGTAAGATCAACTAAAAAAGAATATAGATACGTTGAATCACCTTATAATAAATGGTTAAAAAGTTTTGATATAACTCCACCAGAAACTGGAAAGACTTATGAATCTTGGGTTGGAGAGGCAAATTTAACAGAAGAACAAACTCAAGCAGGTTTTTTAGGTCACGAAGCCTCAGAATTTATCTCCAATTATCCCAAATCTACTCATTATGAAAAGCCTTGGATGCTTTTTGTAAATTTTTTCGAGCCTCATCCACCCTATACTGGTCCTCTAAATGAACTTTATGATCCAGATAAAATAGAAGTAGGTAAAGCTTTCAGAAAAAAGCCAGATAGCGGCTCTTTAATAAATAAATTAAGATCTGATTTTTATATGTCCGGTGGAGTAAATCCACTTGGAGCTGAAGGAGGAGATATACATGATACAACCACAGAAGAAGGTTTTAGAAAATTACGAGCTCAATATTTTGCTAACGTTACTCTAGTAGATAATCAAATCGGAAAAATTCTAAAAGCCTTAGATGAATCATTTCAGTCTCAGAATACAATAATAATTTTTACAAGTGAGCATGGAGAAATGGCAGGCGATCATGGAATGTTAGAAAAAAGATCCTTATATGAAGAGTCCTCGAACGTACCATTATTGATACATGTACCTAACATGAATAATAATCAAAAAACTAATATTGAAGGTTCCATAAGTCAAGTAGATCTTGTTCCTACAATTTTAGAATTAAGTAATTCAGAAGTTCCGGAAGATCTTCATGGAAAATCTCTAGTTCCAGTACTTACTGGTGACACTAATCTAAAAAATAATGACGTATTTATCCAATGGAATGGCATGAATGATAGAAATCTTGGTACGCCAGAAATTAATAGAATGATAGCAGTTCCATGGAGAGGTGTCGTGACTGGAGATAGATGGAAATTAAACTTATCTACGGGAGATCAATGCGAATTATATGATCTTAATACGGACCCTTATGAAATAAATAATTTATATAAATTCCCCGAGCAAAGAAATAGGATAAGAGATATGTCTGCAAGAATTAGAATATGGCAAGATCTGGTCGAAGACGATATGACATTGCCTCCAGTATAAGCATTTACATTCGAATAAATAAAAACCCCTAGAATAAATCCAGAGGTTTTTACAGATTAGAAACTGTAAAGGAGGTTTTTATTTCATTGCATCGCATCTACTTGAGTAAGTAAAGCCAATGTTCCTTCACATAAAAGTATACTAATTAGGTATACATATATATATTTATATCAAAGATATTTTTTTTGTCAATTGTATTCCTTACCTTTAAGGTATACAATTACTTTTTAACAATAATTACATATATAATACAATAAAAAAAATCTGATTTACTCAATATATTTACATGAAAATTATTGCACATAGAGGGTCTTCAGCATTAAGACCAGAAAATACTATAGCAAGTTTTGACCTTGCAGTTGAAAGTGGATTCAACCTAATTGAATTAGATATACATCTTTCAAGAGATGATGTGCCAGTTGTTATTCACGATGAAACTGTTGATAGAACAACTAATGGTAGTGGAAAAATTAACTCCCTAAAGCTTTCAGAAATAAAAAAACTAAATGCCGGACAGAATTTCAATAGCAATATTAGGTTTAATGAGAGCATACCTTCTTTATCAGAAATAATAAAAAGATATAAAAATTCATCTCATATATTTATAGAAATTAAATCTAATGATAAAAAAATAATCTCTATATTAGGTGAAATATTAAACAAAAATAATTTATATAATAGTAAAAAAAATGATGCTATGTCTATTGGAATACCCGGAGTATCAATAATTTCTTTTAACATAAACCAACTGATTATTTCAAAAAAATTACTACCAAATATAAATCATGGTTACTTGGTTAAAATTACTGAAGAAGAGCATATTAATTTATGTAAAAAGTATGGGTTTTTAGGAATTTTTCCTTATATAAAATCAATTAATCCAAAGTTTGTGAATTTGGCAAAATCTGCTAATATTTTTATCGGAGCATGGGGGCTAATTGATGATGATGATATCTATCTTGCAAAAAAATTAGGATTATCTGGAATAACTGTTGATGATCCCGAAGATGCAAATAAAAAATTACAAAGATTTAATATATAAATCTTCATCATTTTTAGCAGCTTTTATACCTTCTTCAACATTTACTAGCTTAAGTGAAATAGTGCCAACTATTATTAATAAACACACAGCCATTATTGCAACTCTTGCATCTAAGGCTGCAGAAACAGCAACAAAAATCATGGGACCTATAACTGATGAAGCTTTACCCGCAAAACCAAAAAAGGAGAAAAATTCGGCAGTTCTATGCTTAGGAGTTATCTTAGAGAATAAACTCCTAGCTAAGGCCTGACTTCCACCCATTACTAAACCAACTCCCGTTCCTAATAAAAGCCATTGATATTCAACTGAGAGACCTAATGGATACCACACATTTTCTCTCATAAATGTAGGCCACCAATCAATACTTCCCTCTCCTAATGAACTTGGATGCTTAACTCCAACAGATTGCATACTATCTAATTCGCCGCCAGTAATTATAATCGAGTATTCAGAATTTTTATTGTTGGAAATAAAATTTAATAAATTGGTAGCTTGAGGCTTAGTTAATGAATCGCTTATATTAATTGATTTGATATAAATTTTATTTTCCACAATTAAATTATTCCAATTATCAGATTTATTATCACTATCAAACTCAGGGATAGTATCTACAATATACTGCCCAGAAGAATACGAGATATTGTAATCGAATTCAGAGGTTTTGTTTGGTTTCAATGGAGTTATTGATATTGCAAAGATTACTATTACAGTCCAAATCACTAATGATAATAGTAATGCATTTTTAGTATTCATTATTCTACTTAATTTATTAAAAACAAGCGAACCAATAGCTGCAGTAAATTGAACCAAAAGTATTGTAACTACAGCAAACATTAAAGGTAGACCTAAGGTTTCAGCTGCATAAGCTCCAGCTATAGCTAAAATTGTTTGTATACCATCATTAAATAATAAATAACTACCTAAATATAACATCATAGATTTGAATTTCTTTATATTCTTCGCTGTCTTAGAAAGCTCTTGAATAGATAAATTTAAAATCTGTGAAACTCTTAAATTGACTATAGGTTTTTCAATCTTTGGTTCAGGAATTACCTTCAATGTCCATATTGACCAACCAAACCACCAAAAGCCAATAGATGAAATTGATAGCCTAGTAATTAAATCTTCACTTGATGTGCCCTGAAAAATAAATATTAGTACGGCGTGAATTAATAATAATAAACCCCCTCCTACATAACCATAAGCAAATCCTATCCCACTTACATCATCCTGAAGCTCATCAGGAGCAATATTTGGTAGGAAAGAGTTATAAATGACTATTGCACCAGCAAAACCAATATTACCCATAAAAAAAGATCCCATTACCCACGCCCAATTAAAGTCTGTATATACACCAAAAAAAACTAGAATTGTAAAAAGAGAGCCTATAAAGGTATATATGAATAATAATGTCTTTTTTATAGGTATTCTATCTGCAAGAACCCCAAGTATTGGACTTGCAAAAGCTACTAAAGCCGTTGAAATAGCTATACCAAAACTCCATGTTGAAGTAGGTGTAAAAGTCATACCTAGAAAGGTTGCTTCATCACCAAAAGCATCTTGAAAGACAGCTACAAAATATATTGGGAAAATTGCAGCTACACCACTAGTAGCAAAAGCAGAATTTGCCCAGTCGTACATACACCAAGCACGAATTATTTTTTGCTTTCTTTTTGTTAAATCTGAAATTTTCATATTTTAATATTAAATAGTCAATGATTGACTTACTATCCATAGACTCAATATAGTATAACTAATCATCAAAATAAGAAATGGAAATTGGCTATAATTTGCATCTTTTTCATTAGTTGATAATCTCACAGCATAAACATGGGAAGTGAAAACTGAACCTATATGACCGAGTATAATTAGTCCAACTGAAATAGAATGAGCTAACTCTAAATTAAAATCCCTATTAACAATAAAGTTAGATGTTCCAAATAAATCCCAACCATACCCAAAGGGATCTGATAATAATGCAATAGTTTCTTGACCAGTTACTATAAAATACCATAAATAATGGGACAGGTGATAAGCAACTGCAATAGGTAGTAATGTAATAACAAAAATTGTAGCAATTTCAACAATACCGATTTTTAATTTTCCAAAAATCTTCATTAGCTTACAAAAAGAAAAGAATATTATTATAAAGGATAAAAATAATACTAATAAGGCAATAACTTCTACAAAGTAACTTATGAAAGATTGATATTCAAATCTCAACAATATATCAAGCCACACTTCAGTCATGGATATACCATCAAAAGTTACTGTTGATAATACTAGTATTATAAAAATAACCAAAGATAAACTTAATTTATTGCTAAATAATAATCCTGATGACGGATATCTTATAAAGTATTTATTGTCGGGGTTTGACACAGTTTTATCAGAAAATAAATCATCTTGAGTGGCATTTTTATTCTTAATACTTTTTTCTATAAAAGAGAGCCTTGAAAATAACTCGAATACTATTGTAAAAATATCTGATTTTTCAAGCCATGTTTTACTCCCGTAAAAATACATTCCAACCCAAATAAAAATAGAGTAGAAAATTACAAATAAAGATATATTTCTTGGCCTGTCCGAGCCATCAAAAATTAATTCAAAAATAGCAAAAATTAAAAATAAAAATACTGCCGGCCAATAATCTAAAATTTTTGGATAAGTATATTTATCTTTATCAGAAATATTTAGTAAATTTTCAAAAAAATCATACAGAATTTTTACAGGATTAATATAATACCAAAAATTTCCAAATATTGAACATAAAATTGAAAAGCCGGCCCAAAACACCACCCAAAATAAAACTGAAGATAGACTATATATTTCATTATAAGTGCCAATAAATCCTGAAACAATAACTAATAAATATAAAAATATTGAAAAACTTTTTGAAAAATTAATTACAGTCCCAGATATTAATTTTGATTCAATATTAATATTTATTTGTTTTTTTTGATAGTTTCTTAACCCGGGAATATTTCTTCCATAAGATCCAATTATGAGGAATGAAAGAAGTACTGTTAATGCTCCTCCCAAAATATATATCCATAAAGGAAAAGTAGTTTCAACTTTAGTTACTGTGCCGTGTGCATACAAATTATTTGATACAAATAAAGCAAGAATTGTAAAAATTATATAAAAAGAAATATTATTATTTTTTATCTCCATTTGTATAATGTATCATAAATAAAAAAAATAAAACTAAAATGAATGAAAATAAAAAAATACTATTTTGGCTTGACCTTGAAATGACAGGACTTGGAGACGATCAGGTTATAATCGAAATTGCATCAATAATTACTGATGATGATTTAAATATCATTAAAGAGGGTCCTGAAATTGCTATAAATCGAACTAATGAAGAACTTTCGAACATGGAAAGCTGGCCTGCAAAACAACATAAAAAATCAGGACTTTTGAAAAGAGTAAAGGACTCTAAAATAGATATTAAAAAAGCTGAAAAAACAACTTTAAATTTTCTAAAAAAATATTCAGAGAAAAATCAAGCAATTTTATGTGGAAATTCAATTTGGGTTGATAGAAAATTTCTAAGGAAAGAAATGCCCATTTTGGAAGGATATTTATATTACCGCATGATAGATGTTTCTACTCTAAAAGAAATTATCACTAAATGGTATCCAGCAGAAGGTTATTATGAAGAAAAGAATAGTTCTCATCTTGCACTCTTAGATATAAGAGACAGTATAAATGAGCTAAAGTGGTATAGAGAAAAATTTTTTATAAATAAAAATATCTGATATTATAGTCAACATCGCAAATAGGGTTTTACAGAATACGGACCTATGAGCATTCTCCAGAAAAAACTTCCAATTTTTCAAAGAAATCCTTCATTATTGCATCGCGATCAATTTGATGAACATACCTTATCAGGTGTCGAGACTGATCAAAACTCCATGTTGCCTGTTCCGTCAAGATTGGAGACGAAATAATATGACTAGGTGCCCACTCTTCGTTTAGCACCCAGGCAACTGCTGCCATGTCCCATATTTCCTTAGACCAGCCTTTATGCTTATCGCTATAATTTTTGAAACGCTTTGCCAAAAAAGCGCCAATTTCACCTTGTGGTTCGACGTAACGCTCAATCTCTGGAACAGAACTATGCAGATGGGATGTAACACCCATGCAGGGAACTAACACTACTGGCGCACCACTATCTAAAAGCGCCTGCGCTCCACCAATGTCCTGCTTCAGATTAAATTCACTTGTATGAGGCCAATTCAGACTATGTCCACCTAGCCAAACTACCACAATTCGGTCGATGATGTCAGGTGCTTTCAAAATTGCAGAAACAACATTACTAATTGCTGCGATTGCAATCACGTAAAGGGGATCTTCGGGTGACCCTGCCCGGGCCCGTAAAATTAAATTATCAACCGCTGGGGCATGTTTGTATTTTTTTTCTACCCCAACGTATTGCCCCACACCTCGGTAGACCATACTATCGGCATCAATTTTCAATCGATCCAAAAGACGCAAAATTTCTTCATAGCTTTTTTCCATTCCGTCTTGTGGGTTCTTTGAACGAAAATTATAAAAGGGAGCCGCATAGATTGCCTCTACTGAGAGACGTTTATAAGATAACATCATTTGGACAATCGCAAATTGATCATCTATTTCGTTATAAGCGTCGGTGTCCATTACCACTCTTAATTTACCTACTCGAGGATGTAATAATTGTAGACGCTTTCTATTTGAAATTTTCATTCAGAGATCCCTATGAATTGCTGAGGTAGTATAGAGGAAAAAAATTTTATAAATAAAACTATCTAATACTGTAACCACCATCAACTGGTATAGAAACCCCTGATACAAATTGAGATGCTTCAGAGGCTAAAAAAATCGCTGTACCAGCTAAATCATTTGGTGTACCCCATCTACCAGCAGGAGTTCTAGGCTCAATTAACGCATGCCTTTCAGGATATGTTATACGAAATTTTTCAGTCATTGCTGTTACAATCCATCCAGGTAATATTGCATTGACTTGAATATTATCCTTACTCCAACCGTCAGCACAACTTTTAGTATACTGTACTACTCCACCTTTACTAGCTGCATAAGCAGAACCATAAGTAGAACCAAAAATAGATAACATAGAACCAATATTAATTATTTTGCCAGAACCATTTTTTTTCATCCCTTCTACAACTTTGCTGGACATAATGTGCATGCTCGATAAATTTGTAGATATAACATTTGACCAATCTTCAAATGAAAGCTCTTGAGGTTCTGTGGCTCTAATATTTATGCCGGCATTATTTACTAAGATATCAAGATGTTTGTATTCTTTATAAATTTCTCTAAACATTGCATCTACAGATTTCACTTCGGTTATATCACATATAAAAAAAGAGAGCTTACTTTCAGGAAATTTTTTTGTTAGATACGCTCTACTCTCTTCATTTTTTTCTTCATTTCGGCCAACAATAATTAGTGATGCACCGAATCTTAAGTAACCCTCTGCTATACCTAACCCAATTCCTCCATTACCACCTGTAATTAATGCCGTTTTATCACTTAAGTCAAACATTTTTATCTCCTAGATTTTTTATATAACAAGTTATAATATAATATCATAAGCTAAAATTAAAAATTATAAATATACAAATGTTTAATTTACCAACAAATCATATTGATATGCCTGAGGCATTAAGCGACATTACAGTTCTTGACTGTTCTCAAATACTCGCAGGACCTTTTTGCAGTATGCTTCTTTCTGACATGGGAGCCAACATAATCAAGGTAGAAAAACCATCTGGCGGAGACGATACACGTCGATTTGGCCCACCATTTATAAATGATGAATCAGCTGCTTTTTTAGCCATGAATAGAAATAAAAGAAGTATAGTTGTAGATTTTAAGAATAATCATGGTGTTGAAATAATGAAAACATTAGCTAAAAATTCTACTGTAATAATAGAAAATTACAGGACTGGAGTTATGGATAAACTTGGATTAGGATATGAAGATCTAAAAAAAATTAATCCTAAAATTATCTATTGCTCAATTTCTGGTTTTGGAAGAACTGGACCTTATGCAGAAAGGGGAGGTTTTGACCTAGTTGCACAGGGTATGAGTGGATTAATGAGTATCACTGGAGTGCCAAATTCTCCACCTATTAAGATAGGTGTTCCTATAGCAGATATGAATGCTGGAATGTTTGCAACTTATTCCATATTGACAGCTTATATCCATATGCTAAAGTCTGGCGAAGGGCAATTTCTTGAAGTTTCATTATTAGAATCCGCTCTTGCATATACAGTTTGGGAATCCAGTAGCTATTTTGCTACAAAAGAAATTCCTGAACCTCTAGGTTCTTCTCATAGGTTATCCGCTCCATATCAGGCACTTAAAACCATTGATGGATATATAAATATAGGCGCTCCAAATCAATCAAATTATGAAAGATTATGTAATGCTATTGATAGAAAAGACCTAATAGAAAACAAAAATTTTATTGATAATGCAAGTAGATTAACTAACAGAGAACAATTAGAAAAAGAGCTTGAAAAAACTTTGTCTACAAAAAACTCAAACCACTGGCTAGAAAAATTAGATGATTTTGGAGTTCCATGTGGTCCAATAAATAATATCGAAGATGCATGGAGTGACCCACAGGTAATTGCAAGAAATATGAGAGTCAGTCTTGAACATCCAACAGCAGGAAAAATTGACAATATTGGAGTCTCTCCAAAACTCTATAAAACTCCAGGCAGAATTACTAAACCTGCTCCTATTTTAGGAGAGCATTCTACTGAAATTTTAGAGGAATATGGATATGATAAAGAATCAATTAAAAGTTTTATCGATAAAGATGTAATTACACAAAATTAGATTACTTTTTTTCTATCTTATTATTTTTTTTTCTATCTTTTTCTTTGGTTGCTTTCCATGATTTGTAAGCAAGCCATCCTAATAAAAGCAGAATTAAAATAAAAACAATAAGTTCATCATAGGCTCCCAAAGCCCCATGAATAAGATTTATATGCTCTAACACATTATTTTTTAACATATCAATGTTATTATACAAACAAATATATAAACACTTAGAAAAAAATTATGACTAAAAGAATAAATAAAGTAATAGAATTATTAGAATCAAAAGAAACTGTGTATTACACAGGAGCACATTCAGGGCATGTTCTAACTTATGAACAAGGAATTATTGACGCTAAAACTTGGGCTGATTATATAAATATAGGGATGGAACACGGAGCATTTGATATGCCTGGCTTAGACAATTATATAAAAGGTCTTATAGATGGAGGCCCAACATCAAGTGGGCATAGAACTCCAGCCATAATAGTAGAAGCCCCTGTAGAAGGTAGCTCTGAAAATATTGTTAAATATAATGCTTGGCAATTTCGAATGCTACTTGCTAGAGGTATTCATGGAATTTTATTATGTCAGGCTGAAAGTCCTGATGCTGTAAGAGCTTTTGTTGAATCATGTAGATATCCTATTAATATACTTGGAGTTGGATATGGATTAGATAGAGGAAGAAGAGGTGTTGGAGGACACACTACTGCAGCTAAAGTATGGGATATTAACCCTGAAGAAACTTATATTTCAAAATGTGACCCGTGGCCCTTAAATCCTGAAGGAGAACTACTTCTTGGAATAAAAATAGAAAGCGTAAAAGGGGTAGCTAATTGCGAACAAATCTTAACAGTACCAGGAATAGGTTTTGCTGAATTTGGTCCTGGAGATGGTCACATGTCATATGGAATAAAAAGAGACCCCAATAAACCTTTAGATCCTAGAATTATAGAGGCTAGAGAAAGAGTAAAAGAAGCATGTGAAAATAATGGAAAATATTTTCTTGGAGGAGCTTCGCCAGATGATATAAACGATAAAATTGATGAAGGTGTAAATATTATCTCTGGAGGCAGAAAAGATACTGCCGAAGTTGGTCGTAAACATACGAACAGGCAAATGCCTGTATAAATATCCTTTACCTTAATTTACATTCAATATTTGATTCTTCACAATATGTTTCAAACCAATTAATTACCTCTTTATGATAAGGTATTCCTTCCTTTGATCTCTTTTGTACTTCTTCTTGTTCCTCAAGGCCAGCATAAATAACTCTTTCATGTCCTTCAGATGGAGGAACATTTATTATATGTTTCAGCAAATCATCCATGTCTAATAAAAATTTTGTTTTATCTGTGAAAGCATCAATGTCATAGGCTTGAAAAAAATGTCCACCGTTATTTTTATGAACAGGACCAGGCCCCCATCCGGATAATTCATTACAAATTATTTCATTCATTAGACCCAAACTATATCCTTTGTGAGAACCATTTTCTCTGGTTCCTCCAATATGTAATAAATGATATTTTTCAGGTGGATGTACTTCTTCCATTATAGGGTTTCCATTAGTATCTGAAATCCAGCCAGGTGCTAGTTTTGCCCCTGTGCGATTAGCTAGAGTAATTTTGTTGCCAGCTACCTGAGTAGTTGCTATATCGAATAAAAAATAAGGCATTGATTTAGCTGGAGCTGCCCAAGCAATAGGATTTGTACCTAATAGAGGTTTTGATCCAAATGTTGGAACAGTGTTTAATGCTCCACCAGCAGTCATACAGTGACCAATCATTCCTTGCTCTGCTGCCATCATTGCATAATACCCACATCCTGCTAGGTGACCAGAATTGGTTATTGCAACAGCCCCAATACCAAATTCTTTAGCCTTATCAATAGCTTTCTGCATTGCCCATGGACCAACATGAGTTCCCAAGGCTCCATCAGCATCTACAGTCAAAGTTGTTGGAGATTCTCTTAATATTGAAAAATTTGGACTTGGATTAAGTTCTTTGTTAGTGTATTCCTTAACATATCTACGCAATCCATTTGAAACCCCATGAGATTCCACTCCTCTTAAGTCATTGGTAATTAAAACGTCAGCATTAATTTTTGCATCATCTTGACTTAATCCTAAGTGAACAAAAACTTTTTCTGTAACTAATCTGATTTTTTCTTCTTCAACGTATACTCTATCTTTTTTTGGTACTTTAAATCTCTCAAGCATTACTTTTTCCTTATAAAATTTAATTCTTAAATCTATCATAAAAAATAAACTAGCAATACTAACTATCCAACTATTATGATAAATTAAACGAACAATACAAATAATTGAGGTAAATTATGAGAATCGCATTACTTGGTATTTCACACGAAACAAATACATTTTCTGTTACACCTGCAACATACGAGGAATTTGAAAAAAGAACTATCATCAGAGGAGATGAAATTTTCCCTCGATATGACGGTGCAAATTACACCATTACTGGATACATGGATGCGGCAAAAGACTTTGATTTTGAACTAGTTCCTTTAATGTTCGCAGAAACTGGACCAATAGGAACAATAACTAAAGATGCATATCATAGACTATCATCTGAAATGTTTAATATGTTAGAAAATGAAGGACCTTGGGATGGAGTATTAATTTCTAATCATGGAGCTGCAGTTTCTGAAGAATTTCCTGATATGGATGGAGAATTTACCAGAAAAACAAGAGAAATAGTAGGACCAAAGGTTCCAGTAGGTATCACGTTTGATATGCACGCAAATGTTTCAAAAGAAACTGTTAAAAATACTGATGTTTGTATCGTATGGAGAACCTGTCCTCACCTAGATTGTAAAGATAGAGGCTACAAATGTGCATCATTAATTTATAGAACAATTAAGGGTGAAATTAATCCTACACAATTCATAGAAATGCCACCTATGCTAGTAAATATAGTTAAGCAATATACAGGCCAAGAACCTATGAAAAGTTTGGTTGATGAATGTGTCGCAGCAGATGAAAATAACGATGATGTTTTAGATACATCAATCGTTGAGGGTTATCCATACGCTGATGTTGAACAAATGGGTATGTCTTGGATAACTATTACTGATAACAATCTTGAACTAGCAGAAGAAATATCTAAGGATTTAGCATATAGTGCTTGGGATAAAAGAGAAGAACTTAATAGACCAGTACCGAGCATAAGGGAAGCTTTAGAAGAAGCTCAAAATATTTATGTTGGACCAAAACCTGAAGGAGTAGAAAACTATGTACCTTCTGATGGTTCTGCATTACAAGAAGCTGAAAAAAACGAACATTCTCATCTAGGACCGGTAGTACTTATGGACGCAGGAGATAATATAGGTGGAGGATCAACAGCAGATTCAACTCATATATTAAAAATTGCTCAAGAAATGAAAATCGATGGATTTTTACAAACTTTATACGACCCAGAATCTGTTAAGACGTGTGTTAATGCTGGTGAGGGTGCGGAAGTAACGATTGATGTCGGTGGAAAAACCGATAATATGCATGGAGAACCAATAACTATCACAGGAACTGTTAGAAGAATACATGATGGAAAATATGAAGAACATAGGCCAAATCATGGAGGTCAAAGATTCTTTGATGATGGTGAAAGAGTAAGGTTCGATACTAATGATGGTAAAACAATAATTTTGACAACTTTAAGAACTGGTAATACTGCCAGAGAACAGATTTACTCCATGGGAATAAATCCTGAAGATTATAAAGTTATTGTAGCGAAAGGTGTTAGCTCTCCTAGGCCGGCATATCATCCGATAGCCTCAGAAATAATCGTAGTTAATACTCCAGGAGTAACATCTGCAGACTTAAGTACTTTTGAGTATAAAAATATAAGAAAATCTTTATACCCATTTCAAGAACCTGATTACCCACCTAAATCAAACTGATTGAGGTAAATTATGAGAATTGCACTACTTGGTATTTCACACGAAACAAATACTTTTTCTGTTACACCTGCAACATACGAAGAATTTGAAAAAAGATTAATCATTAGAGGTGATGAACTTTTTTCTGAATATGATGGTGCAAATTACACTATTACCGGATATGTGGACGCGGCAAAAGAATTTGATTTTGAACTAGTTCCTTTAATGTTTGCTAGAACAGGTCCAATAGGAACAATAACTAAAGATGCATACGATAGACTTTCATCTGAAATGTTTAATATGCTTGAAACTCAAGGACCTTGGGATGGAGTATTAATTTCTAATCATGG